>Ga0209575_10000181_pt1 | contig 63765 bp, 55 predicted proteins | sample Medcelwee11metaG_FD_187172 | JGI IMG/M metagenome (GOLD analysis project Ga0209575, IMG submission 187172) | Freshwater pond sediment microbial communities from the University of Edinburgh, under environmental carbon perturbations - Medium... | ecosystem: Environmental > Aquatic > Freshwater >...
CGTAGTTTTCGGTTCATCTGAAAAGCCAGCACGCGTGTTTGTTGTTGGTCTCGCAACCCCTTCAAACACGCGGCTTTTCAGATAAATTCCCTCAAACAGCACCCCGAAGTACTTGGTTGGGGACTAGACCCCAAGGGAAATAGGCATTCCAGCGAACCGGAGCATTAACTTTGCGCCTTGAAGGCTATTGGCAAAGTACCCGCATTCACCCGGCGCACGGCTGTCTCCTGTGGCCCCCGCCAATGTTGATATTGCCCCCCCACCCCCAATAAGGAGTCCCCTAGAGATGGGGCGTGGGCCTCGTGTGATGTGGCCCGGTGGCTTCCCCTACGAATAGTGGTAATCGGCCAGCGTGGGCAACGGAGTCAAGCTCCGGCCAGTCAGGTCATGGTGACATCACGGCCCTACACGCCGCCGGGGCACTGGAAGCCAGACGACGGGCTGCACTCATTCGTGGCGGTATCGCACCCCCAGGTGTTAGTGCATACGTGCTGGATCTCAGTCCATGATCCGTCCGTCTGACACATGTAGCCCATGCACGGGTTGGTGCCCGAACACTTCATGTCTCCGGGCTGGCACTTGCACACACCATTGAGGCATCCGAGGGCACAGGTCTCGGAGGGCTGCCAGTGTCCAGTGGCGTCGCACTTCTGGGTGTTGTCCCCGGAGCAGCGAGCGTCCCCCTGATAGCAGTCACCGGACTTGATGCAGAACACAGACTCGACCCACGTCGTCGTCGTCGTGTGGGCTACAGGAAGCCAGTAAGGGGTGATCAAGCCGTACCATCCGTACCGCTGCATGTGGAGGGCGTCTTCGTAGCCCTTGTACCAGCACGTTTGCGAGCGCCCCTCGCCCAGAACCGGGTCGGCGTTCTTCGCCTTGCAAGTGATGTCGGGCGGGCTCATTGCGTTGATGGAGTCGTAGTCGAGCTTCTGGGCCATCAGTGTCTTGACTTCTTCTAGCCAAGGAACGCGGTACGGCCCCCCCGGAACAGCGGCGCAGAAGGCTTCCGCTTGTGCGGCGGTGCCCGTCCAACCGCTCTTGTAGAACCATGAGTACCCCGTCACGGTGTCTTGGATGAGCCTTTGCTGGGGCGGTCCCGAGACGACGTTCACGAGAAGCCGACCCATGGGAGCCGTGCAGTTGCACTTGCCGTTCGTGCAGCCGTAGTTGCACTCTCCCTCGGTGGCGACCGGCTCCCACGAGTCGTTTTCGCATACCATCGGAACGAGCCACGGTTCTTCGGAACTGCTGGCGCAATAGGGCTGGTCCATCCCTGTGATGCACGGCTGGCCCCCATCGGCGAAGGCATCGAAGTCTGTGGCGTCCCATCCGGCTTCTTGAACGTCAGGGGGCGCGTCCGCCGTGACATCCGGCGTCACGTCGTCCTGGCTGTCAGCCGACACGTCCGCGAGCACGTCGATGGACGAGTCCGTGGCCCCTTCTTCCGGTGCATCGGCGGTCACGTCCGAGGTTACGTCGGCGGACACGTCAGCGCCGACTTCTTCACCGACGGCATCATCCGGCCCTTGGTCGCTCGGGGCGTCGCTCCCACCATCGGGCGAAGCCGTGTCGGCCTCCCCGGTGTCCACGGATGCGTCAGCTCCCGCCTCGGGCTCCACCACATCCGACGTCGAGTCCACCGAGGGACCGTCGAGCCCCGCTTCTTCCCCCGTGGCGTTGGCGAAGGAGTCCCCGCCGCACCCCGGCGTCCCCAGTCCGAACACGACCAGCCCCACAACGAGGGCTCCCGAGATGCGATCCGCGAGCTTCATCTTGGGGTACTCCGCTTCGTGAAGATCTAGTCCTCGGGGCACACGCGCCCCATCAAGAGGCTACGACCTCTCCCGAACCAGGGTCAACGCAAAACACGATGATCCAGTGGGCTCCTTTCGGGTGACGTGTGTTGCGACGCTGCACCCGTGGATTTCGATGCGGTGCTCAAGAGGCTCGGCAGGAACATGCGCAAGGCCCGGTGGCTCAAGGGCTGGACGCAGCAAGAAGCCGCCTCGGCCACGGGCATCAACTACCGGTACCTCCAGGAATTGGAACGGGGGGTGAGGAATCCAAGCCTCCGCATGGTCTTCGACTTGGCCCAGGCGTTCGATGTTCGAGTCGTCGATCTCCTTGACGTTGGCGAACGGACCAAGCCCGTGGACCTCTCCCGCGCGAAGGCCACGCCACCGAAGAGGGGACGCAAGCCCTCGAAGCCGAAGAAGCCGGGCAAGGGGTAGCCCTTCCCGGGTTCATCGCATCCCCTTGATCCGAGCACCCCCAACATGGGCGGCGGCTTCGGCTGCTGCGTCATCAAGGGCACGCAGGGCCATCTTGACCTCGGCCCGAGACATAGGCACGCCGATGAAGATCGGCCCCTTGTGTCTCCGGGCCTCCTCGATGATGGCTCCCACGTCGTCATCGACGATGAGCTGGGCCACGTTGACCAACACGGAGCCATCCGTGGCGATGGCGAACGGAGCCCTGGAGAAGCGGGGCTTCGTCCGGCTCATGATGTCCTCCCGCAGCAGGACTTGACCCCCTCGGTGAAGGCCCACCGCACCAAGACCAACGACAACTCGCTCCACCTCGCGGTGACTTGCTCCTCGATGGTCAGGTATGCGGCCCAGCCATCCGGCCCTGCGAGTTCTCGGAGGTCGTGTTGAAGCCGAAGGATCTCAACCTGGACGGCGCTGGCTTCGGGGTCCGTCTTGATGATGTGGTCGACGCCGTGGGCAAGGAGCTGGTCGTCGTCGACAGTCTTGGGGTTCAGGTCAGGGCGTGGGGGCACGCTGGGACTACAAGCGGGGGAGAGGGGGGATCAACCTGTCCATCGGATCGCCGCAACCTTCGGGGAGCGAGCGGGCCGTGGTGGGTGTGGTCGATGTGTCTGACGGAAGACGCGGGTGAGCAGGAGGGAGGAATACAAGGCTAGTCCCGTGTGATCACAGGTCATCAAACGGACTGCGCTGCTGATCAAGGGTGTAGATGATGGTCCCTTCCAGTTCACTCGCCAGCGGGATTTCGCGATGCCGCAAGACGCAGGTTCCGAAGTCGTCCCACATTCTCTCCACCGACGTGATGCGAAGCTCCAAGGCATTGAACGCGAGCGCTTGCAGCCTTGGGATGACCAGGGTCATCGCTCGGTTGAGCACTACCCAATCTTCGGAGGTCAACTTGGAGCGAAGCTCGATTTCGCGGAATCCGGCGTGAACGATGCTGTTTCTCATGTCCCGCGCCTTGTCGAGCAACATGACAAGACGCCTGCGCCATTCCCTGTATCCTGGGACGGCACCAATCGCTGCACGCTCGCGTTGAGGTAGCTTCTCTCCGCACTTCCCTGACGGAAATCCGAGCAAGGAGAGCAGCTTCGGGCTGATGTCCTCGTCCACGCCGACGCGCGCAAGCGTTTCACAGCACATCCACCGAAGCATCAGACGTTCACCAGAATCATCGGCGTGTCGGGCTAGCTCGCTCCAATGCGTGCTACGTCGCACGGCTTGGCCCAGTTCGCCGTAGGTGTCGGGACTCACCGACAAGAGCGTATTCAGGACCAGATCGGGGTGGTGTCCGATCTCGTCTATCTTGGCGACAAACCCCGTTGGTCGCCTCGGCGAATGGTCAATGGGGCGTAGCGGCTGGGCGTGAGATCGGCGCAAGTCGAAGGTGTAGCCCGCGTCTCGAAGCTGATCGACAGAGACCGCCTCCATGGAGAGGTGCGCCATCAGCGAAACCGCTTCGCGCACGTACAAACGAGCAACCCTGATCCCTTCATGGCGGGTGGCGTCCAGGATGTACGTTCGCACCCGGATGAAGGCGGCGGGTGCGAGCCCGAAATCCTCAAGGGATTCCGCGATGGCGTTCTCGCAGCCCGGCATCGGATCGGGTCGCCTGGTGAACTCAAACGCTCCGAGGGCGAATGGATCGCGAGAGCAAGCGAAGCCGGGGCAGACGAGCAAGAACGCGACGAGATAGTCAGAGTTCATCACGGAAGGCTCGGTCATCGTCGTGCCTCAAGCACGCGCAGAAGCCCGTATTGTAGGCCCCGCAGTACGACGGCCTTCGGCCTCGCGCCCAACTTGTCGAAGTGCGGGGCCAACACGAAGGAAGCCAACTCCCAGTGCGCGAGATGATCCGCGTGTCGGGCGGCAAACAGCAACTGGACCCAGCATTCAATCGTCGCCCCGCCTCTCCTACGCACGCCGAGGATCCAGGGATCTGCGTGCTCTAAGTCGGCGACGTAGCAGTAGGCTTTGACGTTGAGTTCCCCGATTTCCGCTTGGAGCAAGCGCCTCCTCTTCCGAGGCCGGACCCGCCGTGCTTGTGCTCGCAAGATGCTGGTCTCGTGCAACACGGCCAGCGGGAGTCGGCGCTCCCACAGAACACGAGCCCTGGTGATCCGCGCGAAGGCATCCCCTCCCGATAGCTCCAGGGCTCGATGGGAGAAGTAGTCGGCGTAGGCCAACTGGTCGTCTCGAAGGCACAATAACGAAAGATGCTGAGCCGCCTTCCAGTTGCCGGACCCGTTCAAGAACGTGAGCAAGGACGGCACGACATCCTCGTTCCGGTTTGAGGCTCGCGCGGCAGCCACAAGCGCCCCCAACGTATTGCCGCTGGGGGCGTCAGCGTAGTGTGCCCAAGCAGGTAGGTCCGCGAGGGGAAGGCTCCTGGTGGACGCGGTCACCACTCCATCCCCCTTCCAATCTCCCTTAGCTTCGCCCTCCGAACCTCGTAGTCCGGCATCGCCCGCCCCAGCCTCGCCCAGAAGTCCGGCGTGTGATCGGGATGAACGAGGTGGACCAACTCGTGCGCCACGACGTAGTCCACGAGCCTCATCGGGGCCTGGATGATGCGCCAGTTGACGCGGAGCACCCCGGACTTGTCACAGGAAGCCCATCTCTTGCGCTGGTCCCGCACGAGCACCTGGGGCTCGGGCACACCCACCTTCGTGGCCCACTCGGCAACCCTCTGGGGCATCCTTTCCCCCGCGTGCTGCCTGTACCACCCGACCAGGGCGCTCCGGACAAGGAAAGGGCCTTTCGCGCCACCGGGTCCAACGGGGATGGTCACGGTCAGCCAGCCCCTCATCAGCCGCACCTCGGGCCGTTGAACGGCCCCTGGCTGCAGCTTCAAACGGTAGTGCCTCCCCAGGTACAGGTAGGACTCGCCGCTGACGTATTCCCTGCCCGGCGGTGGTGGCGGCGAGCTGGACGTTCTCCGAAGCCGCTCGGTGATCCAGGCGGCCTTCCGATGAACGACGTCGTCGAGCTTGGCGACGGGAGCCGCCGCCGGGGCGGTGACGATCACTCCCTGCTCGGGATCGATGGCGATGGACACCGTCTTCCGGCGGCTGCTCCGCTGGATGGCGTAGGGGATCGCTGTCGTCCCGTACTGGACCAGCGACCGTTCCATCACCGACCTCTTCGAGCTTTCATCAGCTCGACAATCGAGCCCACCACGAGCGTCATCTTGTCCGGGTGGACCTTCGACTGGAGACTGCGCTTGAGCGTCCTGCGCATCTCCCGCTGGATGTCGTCCTTCAAGTGCCAATCGACTATCCCGACGTGGGGCTCAAGAATGCCCTCCAACTCGGACGCCACATCCCGGACCCCCGTGGGCTCGGCGACGGTCAGGACGTCGGGCTCCTTGAGCAGGCCGTAGATCGCATGCCCCGTCTCCGACAAGCCCAGCTCCTGGGCTGCCCTGCCCCGGTCACCCATCTCCTCGATGAGCACCTGGTAGAGTTCGAGCTGCCTGGCGGCGTCCATCCTCTTGGCCTTGCCATCTTCGATGATGCGTTCGAGCCTCTCGCGCAGCGATGTGAAGAACGCGGGGTCCTCGTCGAGCTTGACGTGGATCTCGTCCTTGATGGCGTGCTCCATCTCGCTCGCCTTGGCATCGTCGGTCTTGAGCGCCTTCAGCTTCTCGTCGAAGTCCTTGGTGAACAGGCCCACCCGCTGCACGAGGATCTGGATGCCCTCGGCAGCGATGGATTCCTCGATGAGCTGCCGGACCTTCGCGCCGCAGTCGGAGATGTCGAGCTTGCCGTCACGCAGCGTCGCTGCCGCCGCTTGCCTGACCTTCCCCAACCACCGCAGGTCCCTGACGTAGGGGAGCCCGGCAGGGTCGGGGAGAACCATGTCCAGGCTCTGCGCGAACCGCCTGAAGGCCATGTTGAACTGCGCCCTGATGTCCTCGGGCTCGATGGCAGCCACGCAGGCGAAGATGTCGTGCTTGTCCTTGACGCCGATGAAGAACCGCATGGCCGCCGCGTGCCTGGCCTGGAGCCTGGGCAGCTCGTCGGTCTTGGGCTCCATCGCCCCCTTGATGTCGCTCGGCGAGAAGATCGCCAGGGCCTCTTGCAGGGCGTCGGACACTCCCCAGTAGTCCACGATGAGCCCGTAGGCCTTCTTGTCCGCCTTGCGGTTCACCCTCGCGATGGCCTGGAGCAGCGTGTGCTCCCGTAGGGGTGAGTCCAGGTACATGACCTGCTCGACGGGCGCATCGAACCCGGTGAGCAACATGTCGCAGACGACGAGGATGCTAAGGGGATCGTCGGCCTTGAGGAATCGATCCACGAGCTTCTTGCGCTCGGCCTCATCGGTGTGGTGCTTGGCGAGGTGCGCTTCGTCGTCGTTGCTGCCGGACATCAGGATGGCCGACTGCGGAGCGTTGAGCCTGTCGAGTGCCTCCTTGTACACGACGGCGGCCTCCCGCGTGCAGGCGACAACTTGGGCCTTGAAGCCTTCGGGCCGAATGAACCTCGTGTAGTGGTCGATGAGGTCGAGGCAGATCGCCTCGACGCGCCTCGGGGCACCCGCAACGACAACCTCCTTGGTGTACTTGGCCTTGATGGCCTCCCGCTCCTCCTCGGAACGGTCCGCGAATACCCTGTCGAAGAGCGCATCGAGGTTGGAGCCGAGGATCCGTAGCTGCGGCAGCCGGGACTCGTAGTAGATGGGCACCGTGGCCCCATCGGCGACGGCCTGCTCTATGGTGTAGGTGTCGATGTACGGGCCGAAGGTCTGGAGCGTGCTTCGATCCCTCTTGTCGATGGGCGTACCGGTGAAACCGAAGAATGCCGCGTTGGGCAGGGCGGCCCGCATGTTCGACGCGAGCGACTTGTACTGCGTTCTGTGAGCTTCATCCACGAACACGAAGATGTTCGCTGCGGAGCTGTAGACCGACGCCGAGGTGTTCGACTCGGACAGCTCCTGGAACTTCTGCACCGTGGTGAGCACGGTCTTGCCGGTGGGTCCGGCGAGCAGGCTGCGAAGGTCGCGGACGCTCTCGGCCCTGTCGGGGTTGGGGAATCCGCAGTTGGTGAACGTCTTGCTGATCTGATCGTCGAGATCCCTGCGGTCGGTGACGATGACCAGCGTCGGGTTGTGGTGTGCGGGGTCACGCCGGAGCTTCAGGGCGAGCCAGAGCATCGTGAGGCTCTTGCCGCTGCCCTGCGTGTGCCAGACGACACCACCTCGCTCCGATGGCTTCTTGGCCCTGCGTGCCCTCTCGGCAGCCTTGTTGACAGCCCCGAACTGCTGATACCGACATAGCTTCTTGACCGTCCTGCCGCTGCTCGGATCTCGCTCGAAGACGATGAAGTTGCGGACGAGGTCGAGGAGGTTCTTCGGATCAAGCATCCCGGCGATCAGCACGTCCTGGCTCGTGGGCTTGCGTCCCAGGCTCCTCTCAAGGTCATCGACGGTCCTGGGCCATGGCACCTTCCACTCGGCGAAGAACCGCTGCGGGGTCAGCGTCGTGCCGTAGAAGGCTGACTGCCCGCAGGTTGCCACCAGGATCTGCACGGGCTCGAAGAGTCTGGGAGCGCCCTGCTCCTTCCACCGATCACCGTTCTCCTGGTACCTCTCAAGCTGCTCGTAGGCGTCTTCGAGCCAAATCCGGCCCAGCGTGGGGTTCTTGCATTCGATCACGACGAGCGGGATGCCATTCACGAGCACGACGACGTCGGGGATGATGTGCTTCTTGCTGCCCTTGATCCGGTACTGCCGCGTGACGACAAGCTCGTTGTTGCCGGGGGAGTCGAAGTCGAAGAACCGTACGTCCTGGCCCTTCTTGCCGTCGCCCCTGTCCTGCTCGACGGTCGTGCCGTAGGCCAGTGCCTTCCACGCCTTCTCATTGGCTTCGATGAGGCTCGCCGCCGGAATGATCGTGACGGCCTTGACGGCCTTGCGGACGTTGTCGTCGGAGAGCCACGGGTTGAGCCTCTTGAGGGCGGCCGACAGGCGGGTTGCGAGCGCGACGTCACGGAGAGTCTCCCTCTCCGCTTCCAGGGCCTCGGGTGCGACGTAGGTGTAGCCCAGCGCCTGGAGCAGCTCGACGGCAGGGTCTTCGGACAGGTGGGCTTCATCCCAGGGTTGGCGGGGAGGGGTCATAGCGAGACCTTCGACAGCAAGCCCAGGACGTGGTTGGCGGCTGGGAGTATCTGCCGAATGAACTGCGCCGCGAATTGCGAGCGGCTCATGGCGTCGACCGTTGGCATGGCCTTCGGGTTCTCACGCTCCATAGCACGGTCGGCTTCATCGCACTCTTGGCGAAGCAGGTTCAGCCCGGTCAGCAGTCCGTCGTGCGCTTGCAGGATCTCGAAAAGGATCGGAATGGGCTCCTTCAGCAACGCCGCGTCGTACCGAACCAAACGCCAGTCTGGGCTGTAGCAGGTGGCACCGTCCAACTGCGCACGCAGCTCTTCGGCCACGCGACCTATGCGTTCCACCTCGGATCGAAGCAATCCAAGGCTGGTTCTCAGCCGGACCACATCTACGAATGCCCCACGGATTTCCTCGTAGGACATCAACTCCGTGCCCTTGGGCGTGCGCTTGCAGAAGCACCACCGGTCGGCCTCAAGGACGGCGTGGGGCTTCCGTCGACTCGCTGGAATGTGGACTACGTGGACGAGCATTCCCGAACCGAGTCTGAGGGCCGGGTTCTTGAAGGTCCACTCGACACACGGCTGCACGGTCGCCGGGTAGTTGCCGAACTTCTCGGGGAAGTCCTCTGCGGGATCGATGCCCACCATGCGAGCCGTCGGGTCGAGCCCCTTGTCGTCCTTCACGCCGACCACAAGAAAGCCACCGTCGGAGTTGGCGAACGCGGCGCAAGCCTTGCGCACGCGGGATTTCCCTTGTTCGTCCTGCTTGTGGGGGAGCGCCACCTTGAAGTCGAACCGGTCGGATTCGAATACGCCCTGCTCGACAAGCGCTCGGACCACGTCGAGCGTCCAGCCCACAAGAGTGTCGGGGATCATGCCGCATCCTCATCGGGCGTGACCCGGACCTCGCCCGTGAGCAGGACGGACATGAGGGCGGACTTGACCCTCAAGAGCGCATGTACCGTCGCGGACTCCACGACATGCCTCACTTGGTGGGCGTCAAACAGTTGCACGACCTGAGCCTGTTCGTCCGGCGAAGGGACAGGGATGACAACATCCTTGACCAACGCAGCGTTGAGGTTCTTCTGAGTCCCTTCGTGCCCCAGAGTTCGCAGGGCGTCATACCGAGCCGCCAGGACGTGGAAGAGAAACCTGCTGCCAAGCCCTTCTTCAGGAAGGATCGCCAAGCAGGCTTGATTCAGGGTTGCCTCAACACCGAGAACAGCCACTCGGCCTCGGGTTGCGCCCTGCCCGTACATCGCCATCAGAACTGAGCCTGCGGGAACGAGCTTCGCAGACGAACTTGCTACCCCGGCTTGGGAGATCGTTTCCTCAGTCGCCGTGATATCCTGGTAGTTGATCTCGCCAGTCTTTACCCAAGGGATACCTCCGTTCCAGTATTCTGGATTCTGGCGGCTAGGCGTTCCGCCCGATGTGACTCGACACAGCCTGCCGAGTGGTGCCACGTCCCACTCCTCCGGCACCATCCCGATCTCGGTCTTCTTGAACCGCGTGTGCCGCCCCGGCAGGCCCTTGGTCAGGAGGTCCTGCATCATCGCCTTCTTGACGACGGCGAGCTGGTCGATGACGGACTGCGTCTTGTCGATGGCCTCGTCCACCGACGACAGGATGGCGGCGATCTTGCGCTGCTCGGGGAGGGGTGGGAGGTTCACCGGTCGGTCGAACCACTGCTCGATCTTGAATACCATCTTCTCGACATCGACGCCGTGGCTCGAATGGAAACAAGTCCTCTGAAAATAGGGGGTATGCGAATAGTGCCGCAGAAAGTCCATGTTCAGGCACGAGCGAGGGCCGAGCGTCGAATACTCGTTTGACACGACAGCCCCATGCAAGTCTTCGGGCACGACGCCGCATGCTCCGTGGATGATCTGCCGTCGTGAAATCAAGAAGTCACCCGCGTGCGCCTCGAACTGGGTCTTGGTCAGGATCTCACTGCCGAGCATCTCGCTACGGAGCGTTATGCCACCCCGACTTCGTTTGGCGGTGAGCAGACGGTACTTGGCGTTCGCGTCGAGCTTGATTGGGCGCTCGACAACCTGGAGGGCATCACGAAAGGTCGTGCGTGCCCAACCTTCCGGCGCATCCGCCAGTTCTGGGAAACCAGCATCTACGCTCGGCGGGTAGAGACTATTCCTCGCCATACCCCAGCTCCTTGAGGTAGCCGTTCATCTTGGCCTCGGCCTCGGTCCTCGCTTGTTCAAGTTCACGGAGCTTGGCGATGGCAGCCCGCACGTCCAACTTCTCCTGGGCATCAGCCGTCTCGACGTACCTGCTGATGTTCAGGTTCCAGTCGTTCTTTTCGACCTCGGCCAATTCCACGACGCGGGCGTACTTGTCCACGTCCTTGAAGGCGTGGAACGTCTTGGCGATCTTCTGCACGTCCTCGTCGCGCAGGTAGTTCTGGGTCGTCCCTTGCAAGAACTCGCGCGACGCTTCGATGAATAGCAGCTTGCCCTTGCGGCTCGCCGCCTTGGCCTTGTTGAACACCCAGATGACTGCCGGGATGCCTGCGCCGTAGAACAGGTTCGGCGGCAGTCCGATGACCGCTTCGACGAGGTCTTCTTGCAGAAGGCCCTTGCGGATCTCGCCTTCAGCGGCACCACGGAATAGCACGCCGTGGGGCATCACCACCCCGACCATGCCCTTCATGTTCGTCGTCGCCACCATGTGCTGGACGAAGGCGAGGTCGCCCTTGGTCTTCGGCGCGATACCGAATCGGAACCTTCCGAAGCCATCGTGCTCGGCGGTCTCGCGGCCCCACTCGTCGAGGCTGAAAGGCGGGTTCGCGATCACCCGGTCGAACAGCATCAGCTCGCCGTCTTGCAGTAGCTTGGGATCTCGGATCGTGTCGCCCTTCTCGATCCGGGCGTCGGACAGGCCGTGCAAGAGCGTGTTCATCTTGCAGATGGCCCAGGTACCCAGGTTCTTCTCCTGCCCGTAGAGGGACAGGTTTTTGGGATTGGCCTTGTGCTTGGACAGGTACGACGCGCACTCGATCAGCATGCCTCCCGACCCGCAGGTGGGGTCGCAGATGCGCATCCCCTCCTTGGGTGCGAGGATCTCGACGATAAGCTGGACCACCTTGCGGGGCGTGTAGAACTCGCCGCCCTTCTTGCCCGCGTCGTCGGCGAACTTCTCGATCAGGTACTCGTATGCCCTGCCCAGCAGGTCCGGCTCCGACAGGGCAGTGTTGCGGAGGTTGATCCGTGAGAAGTGCTGCACGAGCCGGGCGAGGACCGTGTCCCGGTTCTTGGTGTCCCCGAGCTTGCGCTCGTCGTTGAAGTCGATCCCTGCCAGGACGCCTTCGAGGGAGACGTTCTTGTCCTCCAGGGCGGCGCACGCCTTGTTCAAGACCTCGCCGATGTTGGTCGCGACCTTCTGGATCTCGCCCCACCGGGCACGCTTCGGGACGAAGAACTGGTGCTCGTCTGGATCCTCCGGGTCGGCCCCCTCAGTCTGGAGGGCCTCGCATTCCTCGTCGAACCTGTCCGAGAGCCTCTTCAGGAACAGCAGCCCGAAGATGTAGCCCTTGTAGTCGGACGAGTCGATGCTGCCCCGGAGGATGTCGGCGGCGGACCAGAGGTACCGTTCGAGCTGGTCACGGGTCAGGGTCTCGGACAGGGCAAGCTCCACCTGCCCGCCGTTGCCGTTCTTGCCGTTGCGTCTCCCTGACGACGGGACTGGCTCGGGGGCAGCCTCCCTCTTCGCCACGCCCGCGATCCGGTCGACGATGACGGCCTTCTCCTTGCCCGAGTCGTCGAGCCCCAGCGCACGGCAGATCTCCTTGAGCCTGTCGCGGGGGAAACCGTCCAGCATCAGCGGAACGGCAGCTCGGTGGGACGAGCCCAGGGCCTCGACGAGATCGTCCTTGGGGGTCCGAGCGTTTGCGTGGATCTCGAACCGGCTGGCGAGATCGAGTAGTTCGGGACGAGTTAGCGCGCCCAGGATTTCCCGCTTCTTCGGCATGGTCGACGCGGATGATAGAAGCGGTTGCCGTGTTGATCAAGGTTAACTACACTGGTCGCCATGGCATCGAAGAAACTCGAACGCCCTCTCAGGATCGCCGAGGCGGCGAAGCTCTTGGGGGTCTCGCAGCCCACGCTGCGTAGGTGGGAGGCCATTGGCAAGTTCGTTCCCAGGAGGCACCCGATGAACGGGTATCGACTGTACGACCGCGACCGGGTAATCAAGCTGCGGGACGAGATCATGACGGGGGCGGGCGGCGTGATGGGTGATAGCCGTCCAGCCATGGCGACGAGCGGGCCTCTCACCAGTGAATGACGAGAACGAACGTATGCAGATCAAATGCGTCCGGATCGAGAACTTCCGAAACTTCCGAAAGCTTGACGTTCAGCTCGCTAGCGACGTTGTCATCGTCGGGGAAAACAAGGTCGGGAAGAGCAATCTGATCTTCGCGTTGCGGTTGCTACTCGATCCTGGCCTGCCCGACTCGGCGCGACAATTGCGTGACGAGGACTTCTGGGACGGCGTCCCGCGTCCGCTTGCCCCGAGCGCGAGGATCACGATCTCGGTGGACCTTGTCGGATTCGACGACAACGATGAGCAATTGGCGTCCCTCGCGGACTTCTTGATCGAGCCTGAGCCCATGGTCGCGCGCCTGACGTATGTGTTCAGGCGCAGCCCGGGTTCGACGAAGAAGAAGGCCGGGGACTACGAGTTCATTGTGTACGGCGGTGAACGCGAGGAAGCCCGCCTAGGGTGGGAGACCCGAAAGCGAATAGCCCTCGACATCGTACCCGCGCTACGGGACGCCGAAGGCGACCTTGCGGGATGGCGTCGGTCGCCGCTCCGACCCGTGTTAGCGAAGGCAGTCGCGGACGTAGATCCAGACACCAAGAAGGTTATTGCCGAGCAGGTGTCGGAGGCTGCTTCTGGTGTCTTGCAGGTGGAGCCGATTCTCAAGGTCGAGCGAGATATTGCCACTCTCCTTGAGAGACTTGTCGGCCCGGCGCAATCATCGCCAGTCGAGCTGGGTCTGACACCGTCCGATCCCGATAGACTCTTCAGGTCGATCCGACTGCTCCTGGACGGCGGGTCTCGTACGGTTGGAGACGCGAGCCTGGGGGTAGCCAACACGATCTACCTCGCTCTGAAGCTGCTAGAGATCAGGGAGTTGCAGACGACCGGCGCGCGGGACCACACCTTCCTAGCGATTGAGGAGCCGGAAGCGCATCTGCATCCCCAGCTCCAAAGGAATATCTTCAGGACGCTTCTCCGCGCACGACATCACGTTCCAACGAAGCCCCTGCTTCTGGGGGATGCTTCAACGAGCGTGATTATGACCACACATTCGCCGCTCGTTGCCAGTGTCGCTCCTGTCAGGTCGCTCGTGTTGATCCGAGGCACGCCGAAGGGATCGGAGGCTGTCTCGGCGGCGAACCTCGAATTGAGCAAGGAAGAAGAAGCGGACCTGGAACGCTACCTGGATGTGACGCGGGCCGAGATGCTCTTCTCGAAGGCAGTCATGCTGGTCGAGGGGGACGCCGAAGTGTTCGTGATACCCAAAATCGCTTCGATGATGGGATATGACCTCGACGCCCAAGGGATCACTGTGTGTTCTGTTGGGGGTACGAATTTCCGCCCGCATGTTCGATTATTGCTTGCGCTCGGCATACCCTTTGCCGTGGTCACCGACTATGACGAGGATGATGAAGGTGGCAATCTGGGGGAGCAACGAGTCTTGGACCTACTCTCCGAGATCATGCCACCCGACGACTACGACGCCACCGACGTGCCCGACTTGCTCAGCGGGGCAAACGAGTACGGGGTCTTCCTTGGAGAGGCTACCTTCGAGATCGACGTTCTGCGATCTGGGCGGCCTTGCGGAATGGCGGCAGCTCTGCGGGAGACGACCTCAAGCAAGAAAGCTCGGGAACGGGCGACCGCTTGGTACGAAGCACGGCAAATCCCAGAAGAAGACGAGGATACGCTCCTCGCCGACATCGAGGCGGTGGGCAAGGGGAGGTACGCACAAGCTCTCGCCAGGATCATGAACACCAAGAAAAAGGGGGACCAGGGACCACCCTACGTGATGAACGCAATCACCTACGTGGTGGACCAATGCTTGTCAAACTGACGCCATACGACAAGGCAGTTCAGCAGATTTGCTCGAACCCGGAGCAACGGGACGCTTTCCAGTCGGAAGGGAGCTGCGCCGTTTTAGCTGGTCCTGGCACGGGCAAGACCACGCTGTTGACGACCAAGATGGCTCAGGTGTTGCGCGAGCGAGTAAATGGCCCACGCGGACTCGCGTGCGTCACCTACAACAACGAGTGCGTTCATGAGCTTGAGCGCAGGCTTGCCGCGTTGGGGGTCTTGGACCATCCCAACGTGTTCGTCGGCACGCTACATCGGTTTTGTGTCCGCTTCGTCCTTGCTCCCTTTGGGCCTTTGCTCGACATCGGTGTGCCGGACCCCTTGACCGTGGCCTCCGAGCGAGTGCAGCAAGCCACGCTGGCGCTGGCGATGAAGAACCTGCGGATCAGCGCGGATGGCTTCAGATCCGAGCTGGACAGATTCCGACGCACCGCCGTGGACCGTACGGTAGGTATCGACGGGTGGGAGATCGGTGATCGTGGCCTAACCGATGTCTGCTTGGAGTACGAGAGGCTCCTTCGGGAGCAGGGGAAGCTGGACTTCGACGATATTGTGCTGCTCACGATGCGGGCCGTCGAATCTAGCATTGCTGTGCGTCGTTGTCTGAAGGCGAAGTTGCCGATTCTTTTCGTGGATGAGTACCAGGATCTTGGGCTCCCTCTACACCGTTTGGTGCTGGCCTTGGCCGAGGCGGGTGTGGCTATGTTTGCGGTTGGCGATCCGGACCAATCCATCTACGGCTTCGCGGGTGCTCATCCACGACTTCTCCGAGACTTGTCCAAGAGGGCTGAATTTCACGCGGTGGAGCTGCGGCTGAACTACCGGAGCGGACGACGTATCGTGGAAGCGTCACGGATCGCGCTTGGGGAACAGCGGCACTATGTAGCCCATCGTGCGGATGAGGGGGAAGTCCACTTCCGATGCTGCGACGCTGGGCTCCAAGACCAAAGTCGATACGTCGTCGAGGACGTTGTGAAGCGGCACATCGGGAACGGCGGCCTACCGGGTGAGATCGCGTTGCTGTACCCAACCGGATCGGAGGGTGACGCGCTGGAAAACATGCTCATCGCCTCCAACGTTGCCTATGTCCGGCTGGACAAGGGAGCGGGATACAGGCGCACGCAGTTCATCCGAGCCGTCGAGGAACTGGCGGCTTGGTGTTTCGGAGGTTGGCGTAACGGCGCGGGCGAACTCTCCGCAGTGCTTCGGAGATGGCGAGGGATTTTCTCGAAACTGGCGACCGAAGCTCAACGCGGAGCCCGCGCCGCTCTGATCAAGTTCCTCCTGGCCAACCGAGACTGCACGGGCAGGTGCCATTACTGGCTCATTGCATTCGACATGCTGGTAATCGAGCCGTACGTGCGACGCCTTGGCGCGATTGATGCGGACGAACTGGAAGCGTTTGATGCGCTGCTCGAAGTGTGTGCGGGACAGGGGAGCCTAAGCGATCTGGATGTTGGCATGTTTGCGGGGAAGTCGGGTGCGACCGACCGTGTGTGCCTCATGAACATCCACACCGCCAAGGGCACCGAGTTCGAAGTAGTGGCGTTGGTCGGTATGGACGCCGGGAGGATGCCTCTGTATCGAGCCAAGAGTCGTGCGGAGCTGGACGAGCAACGTCGGCTCTTCTTCGTCGGGGTCAGTAGGGCGAAGCGCGAGATCCACTTGACCTACTCGGGTTGGACTGAGAACAGGTATGGCCGCCGGTTTCACGACGGCCCGAGTCCGTACCTTCTAGAACTGATGCAGGGTCTCACGGAGAAAGGGCGATTGCGACCGCAGTTGGTTCCCAGGTAGGACAGCGGGAGCCCGAACTTCCCCTCCCAACCTATGACTCGTTCTGAACCTCTACCCCGCCCCGAAGTACATCCGGAGGGCGTCCGCGATCACGTCGGACGGGAGCCGGTCCTCCTCGACCGCGACCAGCTTGAGCTTCCGCTCCAGCTCGGGCGGCAAGTACACGGTGAGCTGCCGGACCTCCTTCCCCGTCCGCCTCCGGCTCATGACGGCCTTCCTGCCGGTGCCCTTCACCGTCGACGGCTCCGAGCTGTCCACCGCCAATGGCTCCGGGGCCGCCTCCGTCGTCGACACGGGAGTCTGCCCACCCGCGATGAACCCGGCCGCATCCTGAACAGACCCAGGCTTCCGTGGCTCGATCTTCGGCCTACTTGTCGTCGTCATGATCGGCTCCCATCCGTTCGAGCAGTTCGTCTACGAAGTCTTGGAACTCCCTCCCGGCATCCCCGGCTCCGGGGTACGAGGTCACTCCGCACCCAGCCGCGACCGAGTCCCTGTACGCGACCCGCTGGACGATCTGCTGGTGGAGCACGGTGAGACCCCACGGGGCGAGGTCTTCGCGCAGTGTCCTTCCCGCCCTCGTCCCCCGCTGGAACCGCGTCTGCACGACGAACGCCTGTAGGGCAGGGTTGTAGGCGCGGGCGGCCTGAACCACCTCGACCGTTTCGGTCAGAGACCACATCTCCGTCGCCGATGCCCCGCAGGGGATGAGTACGGCGTTGGACAGGACAAGGGCGGCGCGGGTCATCTCCTTCAAGTCGCTGGGCAGGTCGATGAGCAGGTAGTCGTGGCTGCTCGTTCCGGCCCTCGCTCGCGCGTCGAGATCCTTGACGGTGAGCGTGCGCGCGAGGTCCGGTACGTGGAGGCCCTGCTCGACGGCGATGTCCCGCCAAGTGGTGGCCGTTCCCTGGTGGTCGGCGTCCAGGAGGAGGACGGAGAGATCCCGGCGCATGATTTCGACGGCGAGGCAGATGGTGATGGTGGACTTGCCGGTGCCGCCTTTCTGACCTGCAATGCTGATGATCATGGCCGTACTACATCTGGGAGGTCGGAGCGTTCAACCGCTGGGATGTCGAACGTTTGAAAGTTCCAGAGGCCGGGAGGTCGAGCGGCTGGCGTGTCCTAACCGCTACAGCCCATCCCGCTCCATCCCTGCCCCCACCACAGCATCCACCGCCCCCGGCCCCAACCGATGGGCGTCCGGCAGGGGAGAGGGGCGGGAGAGGATGGGCAGGAGGGGGCGGACGGCTACGACATGCCGCCTTCCTTTTTGGGGAGCCGGAGGACAGCCCCGTCTACGACTGCAAACGCCATGCGGCGCTCGGGGTAGATGACCACGAGTCCGGTGCGGGCCTCGGAAGTGAATAGCGCCCGGCCCGCGCCGAAGGCGACGACCTCCTCGGGTCCGGCCAGCCTGCCGTCGATGATGACGCGCTCGTCTTTCCCAGCGACGACGAACAGCACGTCGATCTGCTCAGCTCCGCAGGTGACCGTCTCGTAGATCGGGGGCATACGCTCCTCCCGGTTGTCATCGAGGATCTGGTTCGCACGGACTTCGACGGCGTCGTCCACGGTGGCTGGGTATGTCTCGCTATGAGGCTCCAGATCCGCGTCGCTGATGTCGATGAGGGTGCAGACGTCGACACCTTCGTCATCGTCATCCTCCCAGTAGTCGTCGTCCGGTTCTCCGTGGTCGAACTTGACCTCCACGGACAGCCCGTCCGGCACCGGCACGCTGCTGATGAAGTAGCCGAGGCGGTTAACGTGGTGGAGGCCGCTGATGATCACCTCGCCCTCGTCGGTGTCCACGAGTGTCCAGACCCTGCGGGGATCTTGCGTCGCGACGAACTCCACCTCAGGACCGTATGTCTCGAACATGCAGCCTGGATTGGCATCGTCGAGAACACAGTTCCAGCACGCACTAGAATCGATGTGGTTGGCAAGCAGAGGCCCGTACTGACTATGGAACTCGTCCTCGGTGATGCTCATGAACTTGTCGTCGGGAGGCGTGGTTGCGCCGGATGCTTGGTTGTCGGTGGTGTGGTTCTCGGTGCTCATGGTCATTCCGCTCCCTGTGCTGCCACGGCCTGGGCGTACAGCTTGATCGCTGCCGCCACGGCCTGGGCGTTGCTCTCGTCGGTGTCGCTCGTGATGTGCTTCAGCAGCCTGAATACGGACAGGGGAACGCGGACGGTGACGATGCGCCGGGGTTCATCGGTGGGGAGGCTCTCTTTCTTGGGGGTCTTCATTCGCTTCTGCTCCTTGTTGTCGAGCAGGCACATCGCCTGCTCGACACGGAGCGATTGCATCGAAGGAGTATTGCGCGGACGCCGTCCTCATGGCCTCGTGTCCCCCGAGCGAAGAACCCCATTTCGATCCATGCAGCAGAACAAGCGCGTTTCGATCTTCTGCTGCCACAAGATGGGAGAAGCCAACTCCGGTTCTTGGGGGTCTCCGGTTGCGTTGTCGTCGGACGAGCATTTCTCGCACTGATCTATGAAACAAGCCTCTTCGCGCTCGAACTGCAACCTAAGGAGGCGCAGGTGTTCAGGCGTCACATCGAGCCGACCTGGATTGCGGGGCCTCCGGTGTATTGATGCACTTATTGCCCCGAGATGGGCAGGAGGTTGCACCATGTACGACGACGACAAGCAACGAGTTAAGCTCCCCCGGACCCACCACACGGCGCTCAAGTTGTGGGCCACAGCCAACGAGATGACGGCCCAGAAAGCCCTGACCCTGGCCGTCGAAAAGCTCGTCGGGGACGTAGATAGGCTGAAGCAGCTTGTCCAGGCCGCGAGCGAGGAGGTCTGACCCATGTCCCCCAAAGACATCGACTCCCAGGGAGCCCAAATGGGCATCGGGCTGGGGGGTCAAGAGCCCCAGCCCGACGCGGACACCAACGCTACTGACCAGTGTACACCGGAAGGAGCCCCGAAGCTGGTCGAAGGCTATCAGGAGCAGAGCCATTGCGTCGAAGATGTCGGCCTCGAACACCCCGAATCGGCCACCGCCAGGATCGTGTGGGTCACCATGTTCGACACCTACGATGGCGTTGGTAGGCGGTTCAAGGGCACGTTCAAGCAGTGGTGCGATTTCCTGGAGCGTGCCCCGGTTGCCCCTCCCGATCAGGTCAAGGATCGCCTCAACGGCTTCTGCCCTGCCACCTTCCGGGGAGACCAGAAGGAGAACGAGCGCGTCGAGTCCGCAGACATGCTCGTCACCGAGTACGACAACGAGGAATGGGTCACCACCGACGAGATCGATCCCAAGACCGGGAAGCGCAAGCGCGAGAAGAAGCCAATCCCACCCGAGAGGCGAACGTCTATCGATGCCGCCTTGGCCCTCTGGGAGGACTACTCCCGCGCTGTCTACACGAGTTGGAGCCACACCCCCGAGCACCCGAAGTTCCGCGTCCTCATCGAGACCAGCAGGGCGATGACCGCCGACGAGTTCGAGCGCGTCTGGAGGTGGATGCACGCCAGGGCGGCCCAAGCCGGGCATGTCATCGACGTAGCAACGAAGAACCCGAGCCGGTTCTGGTTCCTACCGCGCCGTCGTGATGGCCGGGAGTTCATCTTCCGCAAGATCGAAGGCAAGCCCCTCGATGTGGACGAGATCCTCAAGGAAGTGCTGCCGGAGCCCCCCACCCAGAAATCAGAATGGAAGGCGAACACCCGCCTCGCAGCCTACATCCACGAAATCGAAGCCAGCATCGACATGCAGCACCTCGTGGAGTCCGATGGGCTTCAGCTCCTGCCGCACGGGTCCACAAAGGCCGCGTTCTCCCCGTTCCGGGACGACGGCACGAAGCCGAGCTTCGTCGTGTACGGGGACCACGCCTTCGACTTCGTGACCAGCGAATACTACGGCCCCGTCCGCTACTGGCGGGAGCGCCACGGGCTCTCGTTCTGGGATGCGCTCGACGCCCTGGCTGACAAGAAGGGATTCGACAGGTTCGTCCGCGCCGACGCCAACAAGCCCATCCCAGTCGATCCACAGCCCTTGGTGGATGCCTTCTTGTCGCTTGACCCCGTGCCCACGGGAGATGAGCGAACCAAGCTGCTGCGGTCGATCTGTGCGCTGATCGGCACCCAGGACGAGACCAACTGGCCGACCTGGACGAAGCCGCTGGCGAAGAGGTGCGGCGTCACCCAGGGAGCCATCAACAAGCTCGTGCGCGGGGCGATGAAGGAAGCGAAAGCGTCGGTGGCGGACACCTCGACAGCCGACGCGGGGTACGCCGTGGTGGACGGCAGGCTATGTTCTGTCCGCCATGTTGAGGCTGGTGGCACGGTCAATGAGCCTTTGGGGAACTTCGATGCATGGATCTCCGAGGTCGTGACCCACGACGACGGCGCGGAGAAGACCAAGACCTTTGCGGTTTGCGGGAGGCTTGCGACCGGGGACGACCTTCCCGCCATCGAAGTTCCCGCGAAGGAGTTCGACTCCCTGGATTGGGTCACCCCCGGATGGAGCGGCAGGGCGATTATCGAGCCGGGAAGGGGCACGAAAGACACGCTCCGAGCGGCCATCCTGTCGAGGTCGAGGCACACGGAGGCCACCGTGTATGGCGATCTGGGCTGGCACCCCATCGACGGCCAGCGCGTGTTCTTGCACGCGGGTGGGACTGTCGGCGGGCAGGGCGACATCAGGGTGCAGGTACCGGACGAACTCTCCAGGTTCGTGCTTCCGCCGGACACCGACGACAGGGAAGTCCTCCGGCTCGCCGTTCGTCGATCCATGCTCTTCCTCAACGCCGCCCCACCCGAGGTGACCTACCCGCTGTACTGCTCGATCTGGGTCGCGCCCTTGCTCGATTTCATCCCGTTCAACACAACGCTTACCTTGATCGGCAAGACGCAGGCGATGAAGACCTCGCTCGCACTGGAGGTCCAGCGTCACTTCGGGCGGTTCGAGAGCGACCAGAACCTGCCGTTGAACTTCGAGGCGAGCCCGACTGCGGTCGAGCTGATCCTCCACGCCGCGAAGGACAACGTGGTGGTCATGGACGACTACTACCCTCGCAAGAACCAACGCGACGCAGAGAAGCAGAAGGTCTTGGCCGACCGCACCATTCGATCCGTTGGCAACAGATCCACCCGGAAGCGGGCAACAGCGAACATTCAGCTCCGCGTTTCCCGCCCCCCGCGAGGGATCGTCCTTATGACGTGCGAGGAAGACCCTGCCCCCGCCTCCGAAGGTGAGTCGGCTGCGGGCCGCACGTTCAAGCTTTTCCTCCAGAAGGGGGCGGTGAACAAGCAGTACCTCACCACGATGCAGACACAGGGCAATCACGCCCTCGTCATGCGCAAGTACCTGCAAGCCCTTGTCACGGCGAAGAAGGACGCCCTGGTTGCCCGGCACGCCACGATCCGTGAAGGCTTTCGAGCCCAGGGTCTCTCCGACCGGATGCCAGATGTCCTTGCATCCATGCTCCTGGGCTTGGAGCTGTTCTTGTGGGGCATCGCAGCGAGCTTCTACGACGAGTCAGCCTGCAACGCGAAATTGAAGCAGGCGAAGGACGTGCTCCTCGCCCTCGCCAAGGCCCAGGACGCCACTGCGAAGGCGGATGAGCCTGACCTTCGATACCTGGAGACGGTGAAGGACGCCCTGGTCTCCGGGCGGGCGCGACTCGTCCTGCCGGTGCAGTCCCTGCAACACTCCCCGACGTGTCGTGACATCGGTTGGTACGACGAGAAGCAGGTCTACCTGCACCCGAAGGAAACCCACATCTTGGTGACCGAGGTCATGCGTGCTGGGGGTGAGTTCAACCCGTGGAGGCTGGCGACCATCTACGACCAGCTCGTCCACCGGGGCTACGCGAGCCCAAGGAACGACCCCGATCACCTGGGAACGAAGAGGGGGCCGTTCGGCGGCGCAAGAGTCTACGTGTTAGAGCTTCCGCGCGCCCTGTTCGAGGACGTTCGGCTCGACAGTCCGACTGGAGACCCCGACCAGGACTTCACGTCCAGCGACATCGACGGCCGTCTCGACCTCGCAACGAAAGCGCCCATCGAGACGCTGCCCAACTGAGCGAGTGTCCCAGTTGTCCCAGCCGTGTCCCACCGTTGTCCCACCCGTTTGATCGAGGATTTGGCTTCATGTCCCAGTTGTCCCACTCTCTAGATCATAGATACGCGCATGAGAACTCTCTCTCTATCAGAGGGGATGATCGAAGAGAGTGTGTCTCTTGTACTGTGTGCGCCTCTAGGGTCCAGAAACTGGGACAAGTGGGACGTGGCCTTGATTTCTCGATGAATCCGCTGGGACAAGGCTGGGACGGTGTCCCAGAATCTGGGACACTTCCGGCTGGGAGCAGCCTGCCTTCGGGACACGAGATCGGTATTCTCCTTTCGATCACGGCACCCCTCCCCACCGTATCAGAGGGTCACGCGCCTCCCCTCCTATCCGACCAATTCGACGAAAATATCTCGAAACCCCTCCCTGCCCCTACGCACGCAGGATCTTTCGATGTCTTCTCATGGATCAGGAGCCCTCCGAAATGTCCACCCCCGCACCCATCATCCCGATGCCCCCCACGGACGAGGAAGCCATCGTCGTCCGCCGCAAACCGGGCAGACCCCGGAGGATCCGGCCCCGGCCCACGGTTGACCAGGAGGAGTACGAGCGTTCCGTCGCCGAGGCCCGCGAAAGGGCCATGGCAGGGGACTCCCTTCTGGGCCTGCTCCAGTCCGACCGCCCTGACCCCCTGACCGTGCTGCACATGGTCACGGTGGCGACAGCCGAGGAGCAGGCCGCTCTGCTCTGGGATCGTCTGCGCATGGAGGAGCGTAACGGGGACGCCCAGCGGATCTCCTCCCGGCGGATCGAAGCGTTGTCGAAGATGGCAACGCTGGCCCTCGAACAGAGAAAGCTCGGCGTCTCCGGGGATGCAGACCCCGGTGGTGCTCAGTTTCGCAAGGTCGAGAAGGCGTGGATGGAGACCATCGCCGAAGCCCTCCGTAGCACCGTCCCCTCCGAGACTTCGAAGCTCGTCATCGACAAGCTCGTTGCGGCCATGGCTTCCTGGAGAGCGAGCCTGGATTCCCCCAGCGCGGCTGGCAGCTCTCGGTAGATCGGCGCGACCTCCGAAATGTAGTACCCCACGACGCCCGACGTGTGCCGTCTCGGGGTACATCCGCGCATGGACATCCGCACCCTCTCCCCAGCCCAGATCCACGACATCGACCTCGCCACCCAAGGGGCGTTCATGGCCCTCATGCACGAGAAGATGATCGCCGGGCCGTACGTGGACTGCGATGTGTCCGTGGACTTCTTGGGGCGGGGCTACAGGATTGATCTCGTCTTCGGAAGGGGGCGCGACGGCCACCTTGGGTCGATGACGACCTTCGCGACGATGGCGAGCAACGACCTCCCGGAGGAGGTGTGCCTGGGCCTGTTGGTGTTGCAGGTTGAGTGCTTCCAGAGACGAATGGCCGACAGGCTTCGTAGGTACGAGCGGGCCGCCTCGGCCCGAGCAATGCCGAAGCACGGATAGCCGGTGGCCCGCATCCGTCAACGAACGAGGTAGCGGTGTTCGCCGCACCAACCGATCACGAGCTTCTTCTCGACAGCGACCCACTCGAAGTGGACGCGGATGGTGTCGGACACCGAGTTGCTCATGCCGATCCGCAAGTGGGGCCACATCACCACCGGCCGCCCGTTGTACTCGAAAGTTCGTTCCCTGATAGCGCGGGAGTTGCCCCTGGTCGTGTCGGATTCCTTGCCCGCGAACGAGTTGCCCAGGCAGATGGAAGCCTCGCAGTCGCCTTTTCCAGCAGCGAGAGCCTGATGGTAATCCGTGGCGAACGTTCCGAGGAGCTTGAGCAAGCGTTCCGGGTGGCGGAAATCGCTGGCGTCCCGCGCCGACGCGAACGCGGACTCCAGGACTACTACCCGGTCACCGCATACGGTCTGGACGAAGTAGAGACAGCCCTCGGGGGTCAACCTGTCCGCGACCAGATTCCGGATATGACGCATCAAGTGCTCGTCCCTGCCTTGGACCTTCTTCGAATCGATGGCGGCCCGAAGCTGGGTGACAAGTGCCCGTTCGGACGCAAGGGCCGCATCGGCTGTCCGGAGCGACTGTTCCACCTGCTCCCTGCCCTCCTGGGCTTCAATCCACGCTTCGAGACGGCTTTCCAATTCTGCTTCAAGGGATGCAATCCGCTGCGTGAGAGCATCCAACTGGTGCTCGCTCGTCCCATGAGTCGTTCCGGTGGACGAGCACGGGTCTGCGTTCGCTTGCGGCCTCCTCCGTGCCAACCACGGAAAAGAATGGCGTGATTTGTAGTTCTGGTGCTTCGTGCGCCGGAGGGAGGAACTGGAAGGGTTGTCGGGGCTGTCGGGATTGCTTGGGACCGTGTGGGAGGGCTCGTTCATGCCCGGACTACAAGTGCCCCGACTTCCCGATCAACTCGGGTAGGTCGATTTCCGGCTCACCCGAGATCTCGGCTATTGGGATGCCTGTAGTCCTCGTCAGCCACGGCGATCTACACGACGCCCTCGCCGCCGCCTGGGACACCTACGACGCGACGAGCATCGACATCCAGCTCTCCTACCGGCGGGGCACCTACATGATCCACGTCCTCGGCCTGCGAGGCAGCGCCGTCGTCTACGTGCAGGTCATCGAGGTCCGGGGAGACCAGGAGATGCCCGAGGCGACGAAGGCGACACTCTTGCTCATGTGGATCGACACGATCCAGAGCCGGACGGCCAGGGCGGTGGCGAGGGGGGATGCGATGGTGGCGAGGTTCCTGGGCCAAAAGCCCGCTGGATGATCAGCTCGACCCAGTTGGTAGCCGGGCCTACCCGGCGGCGCTGAGAAGAGCCTCAAGGATGAAGGCTTCGACGGCCGCAAGGTCGGGAAGCTCCTCCACGGCGTAGTCCATCGGGTCCATGGAGGCGGGCACCCAAGCAGCCCCGTCCCAACGCTCGACTGCCACCCACATCGACGCGGGCACCGGCTCGAAACTCACCCGCCACTGCTGGTGATTCGCCCCCATCTTGCGAGCCGACTTTTCGAGCAAGCGGGCTTGATTGCGCTTGATGCCGCTGAGCTTCCGAAACGCTGTCCAATCATGGGGAGCAGTTTCCGTTGCGACCCCAAAGCGGTAGAGTCCGTGGGCGTACTTCTCGGTCGTGGTCTTCGTGCCGAGGTGAGGCACCCCACGGGGATCGAAGTACCTCTTGTTCGCGGTCTGCTCCCAAACGCGGTTCGTCGAGAACCAGACCGCAGGCCGCTCCCAGTCGGGCACTCCTGCGGTCGCCTGGAGCAAGACGCCCGACCGCAGAATCATGGGCATCTTGATGCCGACCGTGTAGTGCCAACAATGCGGGGCCGTCTTGTCGGTGGAAGGGATAGTGTGGACGAGAGAGGTGTTGGTGCTGTCTTTGTTGTTGTTCATGCCGGGACTACAACCGACCCGACCCCTCAATCAACTCGGGTAGGTCGATTCACGTCCGACCCGAGATTTCAGCCATTGCGGAGTCCGTGAACCCCAAGATCAGTGGGGTATGGGTGGGCAGGTTGATCGTGTCCGGGGGGCCGGTTGTATTGGGATCATGACCACCGAGAATTGGAAGCTCTCAGCACCCATCGACCCCACGGTGACAGACCTGACGATCCCGGCGACCCCGACCACCGCGAACCTCGTGGAGTTGGGCAACCTCGCGGAGGCGGCCAAACTGTTTGCCTCGGACGCCAAGGCTCCGTCCACGCGCCGGGCCTACAGGAAGGACTGGGCGCAGTTCGCCGCGTGGTGCCTGGGGATGGGGTTGATCGACCTCCCCGCAGCCCCGGAAGCCGTGGCATCGTACATCACATCCATGGCGGGGCAGGGCAGGAGGCCCGCGACGATCCAGCGAGCACTGGTCTCCATCTCGCAAGCCCACAAGATGGCGAACCACATATCGCCCACCACTGGCGCGGTCGTGCGCGAGACCTTGAAGGGAATAAGGCGCACCCTGGGTGTTGCCCAGAAGCAGAAGGCTGCCGCGCTCCCGGAAAACATCAAGGCGATGCTCGGAGCTTCGAGCGACGACATCTTGGGGATCAGAGATCGCGCTCTGCTGCTCCTTGGATTTACGGGGGGCTTCCGCAGAAGCGAGCTTGTGGCGCTCGACGTGAACGACATCGAGTTCACAGCCGATGGGATTGTGGTTACGCTGCGCCGAAGCAAGACCGACCAGGAGGGCGAAGGCAGAAAGATCGGAATCCCCTACGGATCAAGCCCAGTGACGTGTCCCGTTCGATCCCTTCGTCGGTGGATCGAAGCAGCAGGCATCGAGGACGGCGCGATCTTCCGGCGAGTTGGCCGGTGGGGTCACGCTGGGGATGAGCGGCTCGACGGTCGTGCGGTGGCTGCCGTCGTCCAGAGGTACGCCAAGCTCATCGGCATGGACCCCAAGAAGTTCGCGGGCCACAGCCTTCGGGCCGGTCTCGCCACGGCTGCGGCCCGAGCGGGCAAGTCGGAGAGGTCGATCATGAACCAGACCGGGCACCGGAGCGTGACCATGGTCAGGAAGTACATCCGCGAGGGCTCGTTGTTCATCGACAACGCGGCGGCGGGGCTGCTCTGATGGGGTAGCAGAAAGCCCGTGTCGAAGCCTATTATGCTGCCCATGGCATTCGATCCCGTCACCTTCTTCGACGACCTCGTCACGCACTTCCGGCAGCGAGCCGACATCATCACTTCTCTTTCGGTGATGTGCGCCATCGAGCGGTGGGTTCAGTGGGAGGCAGCCTTTCTGCTGGACACCAAGCGGGACCGTTACGGCATCGGAGGTGGAGACCCCGCCAGCCCGAACTGGTGGGTGACGTGCGAGTACCAGGACGTGGACATCTGGGCTGAGAACTATTCCCGCTCGGAAGGCATCGCTCTGGAATTGAAGGCCATCCACAACAACAAGAACTTCTACGGCAAGATTGCAGGACTGCGAAGTGACGTTTCCCCTGGCCTCAAGCACGTTCCAGCGACGGCGAAGAACGTAGAGCGGCACGGCTTGTTCGTCCTGACCTACGCACGCTACGCGGATTCACGCAGATACCCCGTTCTCAGGACAGGAAGAGGGGGTCCGCCTGTGTTGCGTGACCAACTCCTGCAAGACCTTCGGTTGGCGTTGGGCAGTAACGACCCTTGGTATGGCGGGAGCGTCGCTCTGACGCTTGCCGGACTGGAGGAGATCGCCAGCCTTGAAAAGGCCAGATACATCGAGGCGGGGCATGGGTGCGCAGTCTGGCTCGGGCGTGTGACCCCCGTATGACTCGCGCACAGAGCTGAGCACGGCAGGCCAGCCCAGCCTGCCCGCGCATGCCACCCGGCATCGCTGAACCTCTTATGCCGCCGCCATGGGCATGACACTCATCAGAGCGGCGTTGCCGCAAGCCATTCATGACGAACTGAAACACCTGTCCGTGGACCTCGGGAGGCCCGTGATCGATCTGATGGTCGATGCTGCGATCCTCTTGCTCAGGTACCACGAGCGGGGCGCGGGCCTGCCGGAGCCGGAGCCTCCCCAGGCACCATCTCCGGCGCGGTCTCCCAAGGCGACGAAGAAGGGAGGCTCTCGATGACGACCATCGACACCCTCCCCGACTCCGTCGCGGACCTCGATGACCTCTACACGCGGCTCGACCGCGAGGGCATCCTCGATGATCCCCGGAAGCGCCAGGAGCCGTTCAAGAGGTTCGTCGAAGCGTACAACTCGTTCCAGATGAACCTGAAGGCAGCCCCCGACATCGTCGAGCAGCACCGACAAGCCGCACGGGCGGTGGCCCCGGCGGTGCGGGCCGCTCTTGGGGCTTCTCCAGCCCCGGCGAACGACACGACCCAGGATGCCGCGTCACCCCCCGGACGAGCCAAGGGCGCTCAAGGAGAAGGCCAAAGGGCCGCACCCATGAACACCAAGAAGAACCAACGTGCGCCAACCAAGGAGCCGAACGCACCGGAGCCCTCCAAGCCAACGACCACGGCGGCCGTCGAGATCCCGTTCCACGCCGTCGCGAACATCTTCCCGCTCATGTCCCAGGCCGACCTCAAGAAGCTCGCGAACGACATCAAGGAGAACGGCCTGCGTGAAGCCATCTGGCTGCACGACGGGAAGATCATCGACGGTCGGAACCGATACCGCGCCTGCCTCCTGGCCGGGGTCGAGCCCCGGTTCCAGCAGTGGGATGGCAACGGCTCCCTCGTGACGTTCGTCCTGTCGTTGAACCTTCACCGGAGGCACCTCACCGACCAGCAGCGCGCCCTCGTTGCCGTCCGGGTCATGCAGGAGTTCGAGGCCGAGGCGGTGGAGCGGAGCCGATCAAATCTGCTACAAAACAAGGGGTCCACCGAGGGGGCAAATTTGCCCCCTCGGAGCGATGGGAGGTCGGCTGACCGAGCCGCCGCCCTTCTCCAGGTATCGGCGACGAGCATCAAGAAGGCCGCCAAGCTCCTCATGGATGGCTCTCCCGAACTCGTGGCCGCCGTCGAACTGGATCAAGCCAGCCTCGACGCCGCCGCTCTCGTGGCAACCCTGCCGTCGAAGGAGCAGCGGAAGATCGTCGAGCAGGGCAAGGTCAAGGAGAAGGCCAAGGAACTCCGAGCTGCGAAGGCCAAGCCGAAGACCAAGCACGACGCCGAGAACGGGAGCGACGACGGAGGCGCGACTCAGGAGAGGCCCACCAAGCAGGCCGACGACGGTGACGCCGGGTCAACGGCCACCACCACTTCCACGACAACGAGCGGGGCCACCTCCAACACCGGGGAGAAGCCCACCTCTACGCAGGCCCAGGACGAGCAGAAATCATCGTCCGCCTCGGAGGACAAGTCAGGCGACGATCAGACCGGGCACCAGCGGGACGCAACCCACGCCAAGGCCGACACCAGCTCGGCGACCGATCCCGAAGCTGCCCCGCCGGACATCAAGTTCGAGGATGCGTTGGCCGTCGTCATTCGCGCCGTCCGCGAGAACGATGACGACTTCGCGGTGAAAGTGCTCGACCAGATCGCCACGGAGAGGGACTTCCTTGTGTGGGTGCGAGCGGGAAAGAGCAAAGCCTACCGAGAGAGCCTTGCGGAGGTCGTCGATCAGATCGTCGATGAGGGACTCCGCACCGATGCCAAGACCACCATTCGCTGGGCAAGAAGCCTCGTGGAGCAGGTTCGAAGCCAGCTCGGAGACTCCGACGCCTAGGCCGACACCCCCGCCCAAGCACCGAGAAGGGGCGGCGGGGCCGGTAGGGTGACGGCCCCGTCCAGCACTTCGGGTGACGTCCTCCGCGATCTCGTCCCAGCCCGTGACAACAACGTCCCACGACGCTCATGCGCGGCTCGATGACGGGTCGGCAAGGATCTTGGTCGCGTAGGTTTGCATGCGATGTTCTCTCGTCGCGCGTAAGTGGAGTACGATGGGGCCGGAGGACGATGCCATGAGACGGTGGATGGGTTTGGTTGCCGGGGTGGCGTGCGGCATGTGCGTGATCGGCTGCATCATTCCGAGCCGACAACGCGGGCAGCAACCACCTCCATCCGGATACGGGCAGCCGCAGGGCTTCGCGCCGACCGCACCAGGGCAGGCCATGCAACCGGGACCGGTGGTTCGAGCATCAGCGGACGCGGCACTCTCGGAGGCTCAGCTTGGTGCGCCCTACGACTTGCGCTTCCTGCCCGTGCAAGGACCAGAGGGGGCTACGCTGTTCCCACAGTCCAGACCTCCGATGCGAGTCGCCGTCAACCGGATGGAGCACCAGTTCGACTTCGTGGAGTCCGAGGAGGGCTTCGCTGCGAATGCCTCGGCTTGGGGTTACGGCGGGTTCTCCACCGACCTCGTCTCGAACAACCGATTCGCAACCTATCGGGCCATGCAGATCGAGTACGTCGTCCAACTGGATGACACGTCGCCAGTCCGTCAGCCTCCACCGTCCGCCGTCTACTACCCGTGGAGGATCTACTACGGGAGGATGTACGAAGTGCTGTTCCAGGGTGACGCAAGGGCTTTCCATGCGGGCGTGAAAGCCAACCTTGCGGTCGCCAACGTGGACGCCAACACGTTCGCCGCCGACAACCGGCTTTCGGTCAAGGTGTGGGGGCGCGGGCTAGAGCCTCGGACAAACCGTGCGATCTTCGCACGGACGCCGAACGAGATCGAAAGCCAATACAAGCAGACGTCCAACCCGGTGCCGATCTATGTCGAGTTTCGACAGATCCCCGGCAGGCTCGGGCTGACAGGACGGGTGGCATGGCAGCAGCCGCCAGATCCGTCCGCGTTCAGATACATGCTGACCTTCGACATCAAGGGACCACCTTGCGACCCTGGGGGTGGAGCTTGCGACTACTCCGGGTATGTGACGGTGGGGGGCAAGAACGTCGGCTCCGCGCGGCATCAGAGAACGAGCAACACCTGGGACGGGTGGACCCCCGACTACCGTTTCACCGCACAGGAAATGCAGCTCGGCGTTCGGCTTGACGTCTGGGACCGGGACGTGTTGTCGGACGATCACGTTGGACAATGCACGATACAACGGGGAGGAGCCGAACTCTTGGGTGCTACCAGCACCGTCCCGCCGTCCACGACCATCCAATGCGGGACCCGGACGGTTCACGTCACGATCAAAGCCGTGCAGTAGTTGGACCGCTCAGGGCGTCCGGGGCTGCATCCACCGGGGCGACCTGTCCGTCGAGAACGGCGGGGCTGCTGTAGCTCTTGACCACATCACGAGCGTCTTCGATCTTCATGTTTGTTCCTGAAGCTGCCCGCTGGTTTTAGGCGGATCGTCCCCTCCGACGAGTCCCCGCTCCCGCACCCCAGCTTCGAGGTCGGTGAGGATCTTGATGACGGCATCGGCAGTCACCGACCCGGTGATCATCAGCTTCACCTCGCCCCTGGCGGCCACGAACCCCGCTGCCTCCAGTGCGGGACGAACACCAGCGACGAGGTCCGCCCCGTCCTTGACCTTCCTCTTGATGTCCGCGAACGCGGTGTAGATCGACTGCCTGTACACGGACGTGGCCGGGTAGCCGTAGCAGATCGGGACACGCGACCCGTCCAGCTCGACGTTCATCGAGAAGCCCCTTGAGCCCCAGTGGATGGGCAGCCGCCTCGACTCCGCGTGCGCCAGCATCGCCGAGAAGACCCTGCGCCCGGCATCATCGCAGGCCGCAAGGAACTGGTCCTTCGTCGTCTTGGGCATGGGCGCAACGTCGGGTGCGGCAACGCCAACGGCGTCACCGCCGACGACGACCTCGGATGACATGAGCCTTTCACCGCTCGCGGTCTTGAAGAAGCCGAACTCGACGCAGGTCACGTCGATCCCCCGCTTGCGCAAGAAGGCCGAGGTCTGCCGGATCTCCGGCGTGATGTCCGACCCCACGATGACGATGTGCTGGGCCTTGTTGAACGCGACGGCTTGACCGTCGCCGACCTCGAACTCGGCGGCGTGCATGTCCGACAGGACGGCGCTCTCCTCGCCCATGTACTTGCGCAGGATGGCTTCCAGGCCGTCGTACCCGAGGCCCTCCACGAACGATGCGTACTCCAACGCTTGGGCCAGAACGTCCCTCGGGGTGCGGCCCCTCTTGAGTTCGACGACAACGGCGTCGCCTTGTCGGTCGAGCGCAAGCAGGTCGATGGTGGAGCCCAGGTTCGTCGTTACCTGCCGCCCGATGACCATGAGCTGCTGGCCCTCGACGATCCCTTGAGGGTTCGCTTCGAGCCAGTCCTCCAGCAGCTTCTCCCTGTGGTCCGCCTGGAAGTCGCGCTCGTTGTACTCGGTGAACTTGTTGTCGTCGGTGACGCCGAAGAGTCGCATGGTGATCCCCGCGATGAAGACGGCGGCCATGATACACCCTGACGACAACATCGAACGTGCGGGCGTCGAGCTTCACCTCATCGCCAACGATGGAGGCAGCCCCGCGCGAACCGCCCCGACGACGATGCTGTTGAGCAACGGGGCTTGCGGCCGTGCGGTGGGAGGGGGCAGAACCAGTCGAGCTTCAGCCTTCCGCGAGCCCGCCGAGGATCGAAGATGCGGCGCTTTCATAGGCACCCCGCAGTTGACCCCTCGCGGAAACAGGATCATCCTGATGTGCATGGCTCTGGAGATTGTGGATCAGGCTTTGGCCGCCAAGCGCGCGTTCGACGATGCCGTTGTCAAATTCGGGGTGGCGGGCCTCGCGCTGAAGCAGTGGTCTTCGCCCGACCTGCTAAGGGTTCTGGAGAACGCCCACGACGACGTGCTCCGTGCGGAGAAGCTCGCGATGGAACTTCATCGCGAAGCGTACAAGCACCCCACCAGTCAGGGAGTGCTGCACGAAGCGTGTGTGCAAGCCGGAGTCACACCGCCACGATCCTCGTTCCCTGACGAGAACGATCAATGGGAAGAAGACACGGCGCGGTCAATTCCGCCTCACGTACGCAAGGAGGGTTTGTCCTTGGTAAGGGCGGCAAGGCGATTTGCCGAGAGCGACCGGATGTTCTCCGCTGTTCGGGTGCTGGATCATCTGCGGCGGTTCATCGACGAGAACCAGTAGCGCCGTAGCAGCATGTGCCCCTCATGGCCCTGGCGACGTGGGGCGTGGACTACATCGAGAGCTTCGCGGCCAACGGCCGACGTGGGTCACCACTTCCATCGTGGTGGTCTGCGGTGTACGGTCGAAGCATGCCGATTCCGAAGACGCTGAGAAAACTCTATTTGGACATCATCAAGGCGGAACCCGAGGAGTGGGGGTTTGCGGATGCCGTCTCGAAGAATAGCTGGCTGAAGAAACAGCTTGCGGCGGTGGAGAAGGCGCAGGCGAAAATGACCGAGGAAGCGAAGCGCCCCCGTGCCAAACGATCCCGCAAGAAGTGAAGTTGGAGTCCTTGGCCCGGCCTGCGTCGGACAGCGTCGCCCCACACGTCCATCCTCGCCCTACGAGTTGACCATGGACGCTCGACCCCCGTGCTGATGGAGTTGAAGACCGACAGGTTGCTCCAGAGGCTGGTCGATCAGGTCGCGGGCTACGCCAAGCTCGTCGATGAACACCGAGACCAGTTCGCGGACCTCTTCGGCGCGTTGCTCGGACACAACGTGACCTTCGACGGCCCGACCGAGAAGTGGATCGTGTGGCCCCAGGCAGGCGACGGCGTTGACCCCCGTGAGACTGAGCTGCGGGAGAGGGGCGTCCGCGTCGTAGGGTACCGGGAGGATGGCGAGGGCGGGTACGGGGTGCGGAGGCTCGACCGAGTCGTTGATTCGACGACGATCCCATCCTCCCACAGAAAACAGGGGAAGAGGTGTAGGCTTCGTCCAGGAGGTCGGTCGATGAAACGATGGGCGGGAGCGGCTGGGATGCTTGCGATGCTGTCCACGGGGTGCGCCGACAGGGCCGAACCGAAGTACGCCGAGTGCGTGAAACTTGATGCTTCGGGAGACACCCTGGCTGCTTGGCAGGCTTGCCAAGATGCGGTCACAGCCGATCCGAACAGCAAGTCTGGGAAGGCCGCCGCCGCCATGCTCAAGGACATGAAGCCAAGGTACGACGCGAAACAGGCGGAGGAGGCAGCACGGCGGGCGGCGAAGGAGAAGGAGGATGCCGAGCTTCGGGCGGCGCAGCAGAGGGAGTCGGCGAGAATCGCGAAGGCCAAGGAGCGAGTGGCGTCGATGCTTATCTACGAGGGAGCGACCGCCTCTGGCAACACCATCGTCCTACGCAGCGAGCAATGCGACCAGTTCGGAGCCACCGTAATTGGGAGGGCTCTGCGGCTGAAGATCGGCGACGACGATCTTCTTGCAACTGGTTTGAGCGCATTCGAGTGCCGAAACCCATACGGTCCCGTGTACAACATGACCTACTCGAATCTGACTCCCACACCCGAGATGCCAGAGACAGTCACCCAGCCCAATGGGACGGCGCAGCCTTCGAGCACGGCTAGCAAGCCCGCACCAGACTCAAATCCGCCTGCCACATGCTACCCCTGCTCGACGCAGGAGGACTTCGATGTTGCGTGGCAGAAGCACATGAAGTGCTGTCCGGTACGAGGGTGCGAGGGCGACTCGGATTGTTCTGGCGAGCGGGTTTGTTGCCGCATTCCCATGGGGACTCTCTGCACTGACGCCAAGCGATGCGGTGGGAGCGATAGGGTTCCGTGACCACCCCACCACCGCGCACGATGACCTCCTCCCAGCCCATCCTTCACTGTTGCGACACATGGCACGCCCTGGCGGCGGCAGGGACGATCCTCGCGAACCGCCCGAAGCAGCCCGAGACGCGGGCCACCATCAAGTCGATGCAGGACGAGCTACTGCGCCCCCTGGAGGAGCACTTCGGCATGATCGACATCACCTACGGCTTCGCAGGCCCGGAGCTGGTGAAGGCCATCAGGCAGCGCGCAGCCGAGGGAGGATGGCTTCCGAACATCCACCCGCCGAGCGACCAGCATGCGGGCCACGAGTTGAACACGAAGGGCACCAGAATCTGCAAGCACGATGGGATCGCCGTCGACCTTCGAGTGCCGAACGTGTCGTCTGACGTGGTGTCCGACTGGGTCCGAGCCAACCTGCCCTTCGACGCGATCTACCTCTACGGGCCGGAGCGGCCGTTCCACCTGAGCTGGTCCCCCACGCCGAGGGGCACGGTCATCCGCATGCTTCCAAAGACCAACGCGCCCGGATTGCACCCGGTGACGGTGGTCAGGGGCCGGATGCCCGTGGCGACGAAGGAGAAGTCCATCCCGCCCCCGCAGTAGCCCGCAGGAAGCTCGTGACCTCGACCGATGGCCGGATGTCGGGCTCGGATGCTTCGGGTCCATCCAGGGGCATCCTCGACCGGCGTGCGGGGTAACGAAGGCGACGCGAGGATCTTTCCTCACCGCCAGAAGCCCTGCTACGCCCCGATCATGTTGTCCCCGTCGAAGGCCCGCCCATGAAGCTCTCTTGGAACCGCTGCTTCGATGCCGCCGTCGCGGCCCTCAAGGCCAAGGGCATCGAGCCCTGTGACCTCGCACGGTTCACGGCCTACGACGTTCCTGCGTACGCCCCAATAAGGCCGACCACGAGCTGGATCCCACCAGAGTATCTCGACTGGTGGCCGAAGGCTGAGCGGGCCGTAGTCGAAGCCGAGATCCAGACCCCCAAGTTCTGGCTCGATCACGGTTTCCGGCGCTACGTCGGAACCCACGAGGTGGTTCACACCCTCTACCAGCACGGCAAACGTCCTGATGTCGTCGTCGGCATCTGGCTTGCGGCGGCCCTTCGGCTTGTCGTCCGGCGTCGCAAGCCCCTCCCTGGCAAGCCCTTGAAGAACGGCGTGCTCCCCATCGCCAGGGGGATCGCGGTGGCGGCCGAGGACTACATGGGGCGGCTCGGCGTGTGGAAATCACCGATGAGCAGTTCATGCGGGTCGTGAAGGCCGAGGCGGATCGTCGTCGTGGACGGGGAGAGCCGAACTGATCCCCCTTGCGTCGACCGGCCCCTGCGCTAAACTGTTCCCTGTACAGGGAATCGTTATGTCCACCGCCCAGTTCACAACCACGGAAGCCGCTGCCCTGCTCGACCTCCCCGAGCGCCAGATCCGCAAGGAGTTCGAGCACGGCCTGCTGGGTCGAAGCTCTCGTCCCCGGCTCGCACTTCCGGGGCTCGTGTACCTCCAGACACTGCGCAAGCTTGGCCTCACGTTGGGCGTGCAGGACCGCAAGAAGATCCTCGCCGCCATCCGCAAGGCCATGAAGGCGTCGCCGCCGCCCGACATGGTGCGGGTCTCGGATGTCATGAGCCTGCACGTCGGCCCAGTCGTGCAGCAGATCACCGACCTCGCCGAGCAGTTCGGGGCGTGGAAGCAGCGACTGGTCACCCGCGATGACATCCTCGGTGGTGAGCCCGTGTTCGCGGGCAGCCGACTCGCCGTGAGGCACGTAGGGTTGATGGCCGAGCGAGGCGAGTCCACGAAGAACATCTTGGAGGACTACCCGTACCTCACCGACCACGACGTGGCCTTTGCCCAACTCTTCGCACGCGCCTATCCTCGCGTCGGTCGTCCCCGTGTTGCACGTCAAGCTTCTGCTCGATGAGAACCTCTCTCCCGCCGTCGCGGTCGCACTTTGCCGTGAGGGCGTGGACGCTGCACACGTTCGGGATCGAGGGCTGACGGGTGCGACCGACCCGGAGGTGCTCACCCGCGCGTACGAAGAGGATCGCATCCTGGTGACGGCCAACGTCGCCGACTTCGATGCTCTGGCAAGAGCGACGGACCTGCACGCGGGCATTGTGTTCGTGGAAGACGGCGACCTGATGCGAGATGAGCAGAGCGAGCTACTGCGCCGGGTCGTCGCAGCCATCGAAGCCGAGTACGACGCGGGTAGGGACATGGTCAACCGCGTGGTGCGTGTCAGTCGATCCACCGGCCCGACGTTCGAGGATCTTCTCTGACCGAGGGCAGGAGCCTGCCGAATCCGGTCAACTTGACCCCAGGGTCAAGCATGGTCTTTTAGTCAAGTTGGAGGGCTGTCCACCCCTCCCCGCAATCGTCGGGATAACGTCGGGAACGGGCCTTCCCGACGTTATCCTCCGGCGGCCACCTTCAAGAAGATGCTTGAAATGAAGCCGTTCGCGCTCCTTGGCCGAAGAGCCCCCCGCTTTAGGTTCCGGCGCCGAAAGGCGTAAGGGTTCAAGTCCCTTCTCGTGCACTGAAGCGGTTTCCGCGTTTCCTGCCCCCCCGGCGGGTGCGCCAGCGGACAGTTGAGCGGACAGTTGGCGCTTGGAAGGGGCCAGTGCGAGGGTCACGAAGGTTGCGCGAAGGTCGCGCACGCGAGTCTCGGGTCTTGGTCGTCCCCGTGTTGCACGTCAAGCTCCTGCTCGATGAAGGTGACCACGGCCTCACATCGAACAGGGACTCGAACTTGACTAAATTGTTCAACTTAACCCGGTGATCAAGTCGCGTATACTCTGCAAGTAATGCCCCTGCCTCGTGAAGCCCAAGCTCTCCGCGAGATCAGCAAGCAGTTCGCCTTGTGGCTCGGGCTGCCTGAAGAACAGATCACCGTGAAGAAGCCTCCGACGACTTCTCGAAGCACACGATCCTGAAGGGACACGTTGCTGCTCGCTCCACCGACGAGGTGATCACACGCATCCACAACGTGTTGTCGAAGCGCAAGATCGACCACGCGCTCACGGGGCTTGCGGCGGCCTGGGCGTTGACGGGCTTTGCGGGCTTCCGGCTGGTGACGCTGTACTGGAAGCAGGCGCTTGCTCCGGAGGACTTGGGCGAGATCGGGTTCCGCGACGAAGAGCCCGGAGCCAACGTGTGGCTCGTGGTTCCCAATGACGAGGGCGTCTTCGACGGTGCCAACCTGCACGAGCAGGTCCGGTGCGTTCACCCGGTGCAGGCGTACCTGGATCTCAAGGCCCAGCCCGAACGAGCAGCAGAGGCGGCCCAGGAGCTTCGCAAGCGGCTGCTGGCTTGGAGCACGACATGAACAAGGCGACGACAGCAGCGAGGACGACCTACCGTATCATGCAGCCTTCGATGCTTTGCCTCTCGTGGAAGTTCGGCGCGAAGTGGCTCGAGAAACCTTCACGCTGACGTCGACCTTCATGCCCAGGGCAGCCGAAGCCTTCGCCAGGGTAGCGAGCGTCAGGCCGATATCGTTGGGATCGAGCAGCCGTTCGACTTGGGAGCGGCTCGTGTGCATCCTGCGAGCGAGGGCCGCTTTGGTGATAGACAGTCGATCCATGCGTTCGAGCACTGCGTCCACCACGCCCCTTTTCTGTGCGCGAAGGTTGACCTCGTCGAGTTCACCCGATTCCTCGAACATCGAGTCGAGCGTCGAACCGATATGCTTGTTCATGCTGCACCTTCCACGTCACGTTGGCGCTTGCGAGCCAAGTCCATGTCTTGTTTCGGCGTTGCCTGACTCTTCTTCACGAACCCATGCAGGAGCACCATGGTGGCCCCCAAGATGCAGAACAACACGCGGTAGATGTTCTTGTCATGGGAGGTCCGCACCTCGTAGAGACCCTCGCCGAAGCTGTCTACGAGCGGTTTGGATAGGGGCCAGCGCCATTGCACGCTCTTGATGTCCGCTCCGATCTCCTTGCGAAGCTCTGCATCCAAGCCAAGCAGCCAATCTCGAACCGGCTCTGCGCCAGCATCGTTCCGATAGAACCGACACGCGAGCCGTGGCGCTGGTTTGGTTCGCGCTAGTTTGGTGGTCGGCTTGTCGGGCTGCCTTCTGGCTGCCATGGACCGAGTATGTACTTTTTTTGGTACACGTCAAGGGGCTGGGCAACGGGTGCTCAGGCCCACCCGAATCGTCGGGATAACGTCGGGAACGCTCCCTCCCGACGATTTCCTCCGGCGGCCACCTTCAAGAAGATGCTTGAAATGAAGCCGTTCGCATCCCCGCGCCGAACAGTCCCCCGCTTTGGGTTCCGGCGCCGAAAGGCGTAAGGGTTCAAGTCCCTTCTCGTGCACTCCTTCACTCAAGGTCTGCGGTCCAGCCCGTAACGCTTCAGCTTGCGGTAGAACGTGGCCTTCGGAATGCCCATCTGCAAGTACACCTTGCTCACGTTCCAGCGGTTCGCCTCCAGCAACTCGGCCATGCGCGCCCGCTCCCGCTGCTCGAACGAGTGCACGTCGCAGTCCGGCCGAGGGGTCCGAGCCGGCAACCCGAGCTGCCCAGGCCCGATCCGGTCGCCCTCGCACAGCACCACCGCCTTGGTCAGCACGTTCTCCAGCTGTCGCACGTTGCCAGGCCAGTCGTACTCCATCAGCTTGCGCAGCGCCGGTTGCGTCAGGCGCGGCGGCTCCCGCCCCACCCGTTGCCCGATCCGCTCCAACAACACGGAGACCAGCAGGGGAATGTCCTCCGCCCTCTCGCGCAGCGACGGCAACACCACCTCGATCACCGCTACGCGATAGTACAGGTCCTCGCGAAACGACCCCTCGGCAATCTGCTTCATCAGGTCGCGGTTGGTCGCGCACACGAAGCGGCAATCGATCGGCAGGACGCGGTTCGACCCCACCGGCCGCACCTCGCGCTCCTGCAACACACGCAGCAGCTTGACCTGCATGGCTGGCGACATCTCCCCCAGCTCGTCCAGGAACACCGTGCCCCCTTGCCCCCGAACCAGCAAGCCTTCCCGGTCTCGGTCCGCCCCCGTGAACGCACCGCGCACGTGCCCGAACAGCTCGGACTCCAGCAGCGCTTCCGGCAGCGCCCCACAGTTGACGGACACCCATGGTCCTGCCTTGCGACTGCCACTCTCGTGGATCGCCCGCGCCACGAGCTCCTTGCCCGTCCCGCTCTCGCCCCGGACCAACACCGGCACCGACGTCTCAATCACGCGATCCAGCAGCGAGAACACCGAGCGCATCGCGGCGCTCTCGCCCACGATACGGGAGTAGTCGTACCGGTGCGCGGCCCGTTGATCCCGCACTTCCTCGCTCAGCCGGCCGATCTCCTCGGCCTGGGAGGACAATAGCGCCTGCACGCGCTCGCGCTCCTGCTCGAGCTCGCGGTTGCGCTGCTGAAGCTCCTGCACGAGCCGCGCGTTGGTCAGCGCGATCGCCACCTGGTCGGCGAAGGCCATCAGTAGCTCCACGTCTTGCTCGCTGAACCGCCCCCGGGCAAAGCGGTTGTCCAGGTACAGCGCGCCAAGGATCCCGTCGGGCGACATCGCCGGCACGCACACCACCGAGCGCAGTCCCATCGCATGCACGGATCGCTGGGACTGGAAGCGCTCGTCGGCCTGGGCGTTGTCCGTGAGCACGGCCTCCCCGCTGCGCAGCACCTGCTCGGCGATGGCGCGGCTGAACTTGAGGTGGGACCGGTCGAGCTGTTCCCGGTCGAGGTTGCGTGCCACGGCCACGTCCACCGCCACGTCCAGCGCGCCGGCCTCTTGTTCGGATCGTCGCGTTCGGTCCGCGCGCAGCAGCAAGAACCCGCGCTCGGCCCCGGTCAGCTCGATGGCCGCGTCCATCGCCTGCTCGAGCACCTGGCGGGTCCGGAGTGTGGAGTTGATGCGACGGTTGATCGCGAGCATTCTCTCGAGCTTCTGCACGCGAACGGTGAGTGCGTCCTGGGCGGGCCGATCGGTGGCGGGGCGCGTGGCGAGCTCGGCGGCCAGGGCTCTGCGCGGGTGTCGCCAGAAGGGCGCGCGCAGCGTGGCGGGCAGCTGTGCGGCCACGCGCTCCCACAGCTCGCGGGCGCGCATTCGGTGGGACTGGCTCAGAGCCATGGAGGCTTGCGCCGCCCAGGCCTGGGCGAGCAGGTCGTGGGCCAGGGCCTCCTCGACCCGCATGCCGAGCGCCGCGGCCTCGTCCGCCATGCGCTGGGCCTCGTCGGCCGCTTCCTCAGGCCGGTTCGCGGACAACAAGAGGCGGGTTTGCATGCCACGTGCTTGCACCGCCACGTCGGGTTCGGGGTGCTGCTGCAGGTGATCGCGTGCGAGGTTCATGTGCCTTTCTGCGGTCTCGACGTCCCCCTCGTGCAGCCGGATCGCCGCCGCGTGCACGTGGATTTGAGCCAACTCGGCCTCGCTGCCCAACCCCTCGTACGCCTGTCTCGCGCGCTCCAGATGCCGCCAGGCCCCGGCGCCGTCGCCCAACGCGAGGGCCACCTCCGCGTGCACTGACGTGGCCGCGGCCGCGAGCCCGGGAGCTCCTACGTCCCGGGCCCCACGCTCGCACCGGTTCGCGTACTCCGTCGCACGGTCGAACAGCCCGATATCGACGTAAACCTTGGCGAGATTGAAGCACAGCGTCGTCTCGGTGCTCTTCCTTCCGAGGGCGGTTGCCATGCGGAGCCCTCGCTCGTAGGAGCGCAGGGCAGGTCCCAGTGAGCCGAGCTGGTGGGCGAGCGTGCCGTGGTTGAGCGCGGCATTGGCCACCTGATCGGCGAATCCGTGCTGTTCCGCGAGGGCGAGTGCTTGTTCGTCATCGCGAGCCGCTCCCGCGAGGTCCCCCGACCGATAGGCCACGAGAGCCAGGTTGCCCAGCATGCGAATCGTGTCGCGCGGTCGCCCCAGTGGTGCGAGGCGGGCCGCTGCCGCCTGCAGCCTTTGCCTCGCAAGCGACGCCTCCCCGAGGTAGGAGAGCGCGAGTCCTGCCACCTCCTGCAAGGACGCCCATGCTCCCGGGTCGGAGCACCCTGCGAGCGCGCTGTCCACGCGTGCGAGCGCCTCGCGGTGCGCGCCGAGCTCCTGGAGACACCTTGCCAGGTCCGCCGCCACCCGTGGCCGCGCCGCCTCGTCCACACACGAATCCAACGCTCTTTCGAGACATGTTCTGGCAGAGATTCTGTCCCCGAGGGCGTGCAGGGCCAACCCCAGCTCGTGCTGTAGCGCGTGCCACGAGGCCCGGTCCGCCTCGTCCCACCGCGACGACTCCAGACGACGCAATGCCTCCGATGCGTGGCCGGCGAGGCGCTGCAGCCGTGCGGCCGTCAGGTGCGCGGCGGGGTCGTTCGCGCGGTCCGCGATCTCCTCCGCGGCTTGTTCCCATTCCCTGAGTGCCAGTTCGTGATTGGCCTCTTGCGTCCGGAGCAACTCCCACGCATCCGCGACCCGCCCCGCGCGTGCGAGGTGCTTGGACTGCCGTGCACGAAGCCGGGCTCGTGGGGCGGGCTCACCTGTTCGCGATGCCTTTTGCGCGAGCCATTCCGCGACCGAAAGGTGAATGCCCTCGAGCTGTTCGGCCGCCAGCCCCGAGGTCGAGCCGATCGGAAGGGCCCGCCATCCAGCACCGATCGGAACCAGCCACCCGAGACGCGCCAGCTCGTCCACCAACGCCTCGCTCACCCCCAGCGATCGCATGTCCTCCGTCACCCACTCCTGTCCCGCTAGGGACAGCGTCACCGCGGCCCGCCGAACCTGAGGGTCCACCCCGTCGAGACGTCGCGCGTGCCCGTCGGACGCGGAAGACACCACTGCCTGGGACAGGTCGACCTCGGTGAGTGTGCCGGCCGCGAGCCTGCGCAGCACGTCCTCGACTCGGCCCGGCAGTCCGCCGCTCGAGGCATGAAGCTGCGCGACCGTGTGCGACGGCAACGTGCCGTCCACCCAGGCTGCGAGCTCGTCGCGGGTCAGCGGCTCCACCGCGAGCTCCATCGTCCCCGGACCGTCGGGCAGCAAGCCCGGAGCACCCGCGGTGGCGAGAAGCACCGGGTGCTCAGGCGGAACCGTGCGGGCCAGCGCACACACGAGCTCGAGCTCCTCGGCGGACATCGAGGCGATATCGTCGAGGACCATCACCGTGGGACGACGCGAGGCGAGCCCGTCCCAGGCGTCCATCACCTGGGTTACGGTTGCGCACGGGATCGGCTCGTCGGTTGCGAAGGCGACGAGCGAGGCGAGCGCACCCGGCCGTCGGGCATTCGCCTCGACCACGGCCCCCCGTTGCTGTGCCTGGAGCTTGAGCTCGCGCAGTATGCGGCTCGTGCCGGCGCCAGGCAGCCCGGCCAGGTGCAGCACCCTGGGTCCAGGCCGGCCCGCCACCCATCCGTCGAGCACTTCGGAAATCCGTCGCAGCAGGGCGCTGCGTCCCCCGAGGCGTCCGAGGCAGCGGACCACAGGGTGACGCGTCGCACAATGGCGACCGAGCGCCTCGAGCACCTCGTCGGCGCCGGTAGGGCGGTCCTCTGTGTTGGGATCGATCATTCGCGCGACGAGGGAGCGGACTGCTGGCGGGATGGTTCCCGAGACGGTGGGAAGAATGAGCTCGAGAGTCTTTCCAAGGGCGAACAGGTCCGCGCGACCGTCGGCGACGTTGCCTTCGATCAGCTCGGGGGCGATCAGGCCGCCCGTGCCCGAGAGGGTGCCGTCGGGCTTGGCGCTAAGGGACGATGCGCACCCCAGGTCGATGAGTGTGCCCCGCCCATGCCGCACGAGCAGGTTGGCGGGTTTGACGTCGCCGTGCCGCACGCCGGCAAGGTGAAGCAGGCCGAGGGCGTCGAGGGCGTCGGCGATGGGGGGCTCGACCTCGTGCCAGGGGCGACCCCGTGCGAACAGGTCGAGGGCCACGCCATCGATGAACTCGGAGGTGAAGAAGGGATGCAGGGCTTTGTCAGGGTCGGGCAGGCACAAGTCGTGGACGCGGCCGAGCCTGGGGTGGTGGAGCGATCGGAGGGTGTCGAATTCGAAGCGCAGGGAGGCGACGAGCTCTGGGGAGCGGGCGTGCAAGAGCTTGAGCGCGACGGTCTGGTCCCATACGAGGTCATGGGCGAGGAAGGCGGAGGCGGCGCCGCCGTGGCCGAGGGCGCGTTCGATGCGGTAGCGGTGCAGGAGCAGGTCGCCGGGCTTGGGAGCCATGGCTCAGGGTATCAAACTCCCGAACGTTTCTCGATTTGATACGTTCTGAGACTACGGGTTGCGCAGGGTGATGGGGCGACGGTCTTGCTCTGGCGAGGAGAAGGGGAAGAGGACCACGTCTTCGAAGGCTGTGGTGGTGATGGTGATCGGTACGGAGAGTGACTTTCCTGGGTCGAGCACGGTGGGCCACGAGCCGCCCGTGGCCACGTCGATGCCGTCGACGGGGCGGCGCATCACGGGGGCGTCGAGTTGTACGGCGAAGGAGCAGTCGTTGCGAACGATGACGCTGGCGGACGACGCGGTCACGAGCTCGAGGGGCGGGGTCAGGGTCAGGCAGTCGCCCAGGGCGCGGGTGGACGCGACTGGGGATTCGGTGAGGGAGAAGTCCACGGGTTTCGAGCGGGCGTCGGGGGTGATGACCTGCAAGCGAACCTCGTCGCCGACGTCGCCGAAGACGGTGAAGAGGAAACTGCCGTCGTCGAGCACGAGGGCTTCCACGGGGTCGTTGTTGCTGTCGAGGTTGAAGGCGCGGAGGAGGGCGCCGGGGTGCGAGACGGAGCCTGGCATGCCGCGGACTTCGACCGGGGCTTCGCCGTCGGAGAAGCTGAGCAGGACGCCGTCGAGGTCGACGGTGGGGCTGTCGACGGGAGGCGGTTCGGGCTGCGGCTTGATGGCGCAGCCTGGTGCGACCGGGCCCAGGGTGGCGGCGAGGGTGGCGAGCAGGAGGAGGAAGCGTCTGGGCATCGGTTTCACTGGGAGAGGATACCGCAATTGGGGTGCCAGGGCGTGCGTGGTGCCATTGGGGCGCCAGGGGCGAGGAATGCGACGGGTGCGTGCGTATCATCCACCAGCCATAAGCGTCGTTATGGGACGAAATGAGACGATCGTTCGGTGCCAGCGTGTGCCTCGTATCTTTGAAACCTCTTCATTTGTAGGAGATGGCGTCATGGCATCCGCGATGCTCTAGCGAGGGGCGTGAGCATCGCAACCCCCACCGCCCCCAAGGCAGATAGGAAACACACCATGAACACGTCGCTCTTCGCCATTGCCGCCCTGTTGACCCTCGGTCTCGTCGCTTGCTCGGGAGAGGACCCCGCTCCCGAAGGGGAAGCCGGCTCGGGTGGTACCGCAGGTTCCGCTGGCGCAGCCGGTGAGGCCGGTAGCGGGGGCGGAGGCCAGGTCCAGTCGGTCGGTGTCGACCCCAAGGTCAGCGAGTGCGGCGGCTTCGCGGCCGGACAGCGAGACGCCCTGCCCTACTGCGATGCCGAGATCCTGCAGTGGGCCTTCGACGCCACCACCGGCACCCTGTCCCTGATCGATCAGCGTGTGCTGCTCAACTGCTGCGGGGACCACGCGTTCACGGTCACGTTCGAGCCGAACCGCGGGGTGTACACCGCGACCGAGACGGACAGCCCCGAGGACGGCAGCGGGCGCTGCGACTGCATGTGCGTGTTCGATTGGGCGACCGACGTGACCGGCGTGCAGTCCGGGACGATCCAGCTCGAGTTGGTCCGGCACGAGACGGACGCAGGGGCGTCGCGGATCGTGTGGGCCGGAGCGCTCGACCTGACCGAGGTGCAGGGGCAGGTCGTGGTCGACCCGAACCCGGTCGGTTACGGATGTGACTCGGGGATGTGAGGAAAGGAGAAGGGACGGCCCGCGTGCGGCCGTCTCCGCTATCGCGGCCTACGGGCAGGTGTGAGAGCCGAGATACGTGAGGGTGTCGTTGGCGTAGCCGGTCCACTCGGCGGCGGGATCGAAAGCGTCGGCACCGTTCGTGTCACCGGCGACCACCATGCAACTGCGGACGAGGGTGTTGTCCGCCGTGCTGGTCAGGCCGGTTCCCCATTCGGTTCCTGGGTCGGACCCGATCCGGCCGATCACATCGAGGGTCACGCCGTTGCATACCAGTTCCACGGCGTCGTTGCCATTGAAGCTCATGTTCCCCGTTTGCAGGTCACACGAGTTCTTGATGGCCTGAACCGACGAGTTGTTGCAGAGCACGTAGACGTCGCCGTCCGCCACCGTAGCCGTCAGATTCGTGATGTTGGTGGTGGTGGAGTTGCCGTTCGCGTACACCCGCACGGAGCATCCCGTCAGGTTCACATCCGCCCCAGTCGGGTTGTAGATCTCGACCGCCTTGTTGCTGCTGCTCCCCTCGATGTACTCGCTGAAGAACAACGTCGGGGTGACCGAGGTCGTCGACACCAGCGCTCCCGCTTGGTCCACGGTGTAGCCGTTGGTGCTCGTTCCATCGAGGTCGCAGTACGTCCACGTCGCGCCATCGTCGCCCGAGAACCGGAAGGCAAGGTCGTAGGGCGAGCCCAGCATCGGCGGCACCGAGAACGTCGCCATGTACTCGTCGTTCGGGTTGTTGGCTGGGGTCCACCCCGGGTTCGGAACCGCATCCACCCAGGTCCAGCTCGTGGGCGGCATGCTCGCGTCCGGACCATAGCCAACCTGGCCCTTCACGATCGGGTGCGGGTTGTTGGCCTGGCGGTCGAGGTCCGTCAGACCCGTGATGAGAAGCTGTCCGTAGGCGGTCGCGCTCGTGCCTTGCTCCTGGTTGATCGTGGCCGTCTGCAACCGGCACCAGTCGATCGAGTGCGACGCCTTCGACAGAAGGTCTCCTGCCTGGTCCGGCGTGTAGTTGTTGACCGCCGTCCCGTCGAGGTCGCAGTAGGTCCAGTTGCTGCCGCCATCCGCGGAGAAGCGGTAGGCGTAGTCGTAGTGCTCCGCCGATGCCGCCGGGATCGTGGCTGTCGCCATGTACTCGTCGTTGGCGGCGTTGCTGAAGTCCGGGTTCACCACGGCCGTGGTCCAGCCCGTCCAGGTGGTGGGGTCGGACGCGTTGGCGCCGAATCCAACCTGCCCGATGACCTGGGTGTTGGCGTCGGGACCGCTGGTCAGGTCCGTGATGCCGTCGACGAAGACCTGGCCGTACACGATGCGCTCGTCACCCTGGATCGAGATCATGCTGGGGGGGAACTGCAAGCGGCACCACCCGACGGTGTAGGTCGGTGCGGAGCCGCAGGTGCTGTTGGCCGCCCCGGGGGTGCCGAGGTCGCCGTTGTAGCTCACGCTCGCGATGCACCAGTTGGCCGCGCTGTCGTTGGCGGTGGCGTCGAGGCTGTCGGGCGAGAGGTTCATCGCCTTGCCGGCCTCGATCGGGAAGGTCGACCCGAACACGACCGCGTCCACGACCGTCGAGGAGCATGTCAAGGTCAGTGAGTCCCCTCCCGTGTTGTTCAAGCTGATGGTCGGGTACACGTAGTCCGGGGTGAAGCCCGGGGCTGCGCTGCGCGCGAGGGCGAGGTAGCCACCCGAGGGGATGATGAGGGCGCCCGTGATCGTGAAGGAGCCCGCGTTGTCGGCCACGACGCAACCCTCGAGGTTGAACGCCGCGGTCGATGGGTTGTGCAGCTCGAACCACTCGCCGCCGGGCTCGCCGACCGTGGTGGAGTCGACCATGATCTCGGAGAGGATGACCTGTCCCACGCCGGGCTGAGGCAGTCCGCACACGTTCGGCGTACCGCCACCCGCACAGACCAAGGGGTCGGTGCACGTGCCGCAGTTGATGGTGCCGCCGCACCCATTGTCGTACGTCCCGCAGTTCAGGCCCGCGGGGCAAACGGTGAGAGGCACGCACGTGCAGACGTTGTTGGTGCACGTCTCGTTCGCGTCGCAGGTGCCGCAGTTGAGGGTGCCGCCGCAGCCGTCGCTGTAGCTGCCGCAGTCGAGGGTGCCCGGGCAAGCGGTGAGGGGCACGCAGGTGCAGACGTTGTTGGTGCACGTCTCGTTCGCGTCGCAGGTACCGCAGTTGAGGGTGCCGCCGCAGCCGTCGCTGTAGCTGCCGCAGTCAAGGGTGCCGGGGCAAGCGGTGAGGGGCACGCAAGCGCAGACGTTGTTGGTGCAGGTCTCGTTCGCGTCGCAGGTGCCGCAATTGAGGGTGCCGCCGCAGCCGTCGGAGTAGTCGCCGCAGTCGAGGGTGCCGGGGCAGGACGTGAGCGGGGTGCACCCACAGACGTTGTTCGTGCCGCTGCCGCCGCAGGTTTGGGGCGCAGTGCAAGAGCCGCAGCTGATGGTGCTGCCACAGCCGTCGGGGTAGTCGCCGCAGTTCAGGGTGCCGGGGCACGAGGACAGGGGCGTGCACGCGCACGTGGTGTTGGCCGCCCCAGGGGTTCCCAGGTCTCCGTTGTAGTTTTCGGTTGCGGCGCACCAGTTGGCGGCGAGGTTATTGGCTGTCGAGGAGGAGCTTGCCGGGTCGAGGTTCATGGCCACGCCGGCAGCCAACGGGAAGCCCGATCCGAACACGACCTCGTCGATCAAGGTGGAGGAGCAGGTCAGATGGAGCTCGTCGCCGGTGTTGGCGAGCGCGAGGCCCGTATAGACGAGGTCCGGGGTGAAGCCTGGGCTGGCGCCACGCGCGAGGGCGAGGTAGCCACCCGCGGGGATGTCCAGGTCCGTGTTGATCGCGTAGGAGCCGGTGTTGTCGGCGAGGGAGCAGCCCCGGAGGCTGAACGCCGAGGACGTCGGGTTGTGCAGCTCGAACCACTCGCCCGTGGTGTCGTCGACGGTGACCGGATTGGGCAGGATCTCAGTGAAGATCACCTGACCTGCGCCGGGTTGGGGCAGCCCGCAGACGTTGTCCGTACCGCCGCCGCCGCACGTGGCGGGAGCGGTGCAGGAGCCGCAGCTGATGGTGCCGCCGCAACCGTTGGGGTAGTCGCCGCAGTTCAGGCCGTTGGGGCATGCCGCGAGAGGGGTGCAACCGCAGACGTTGTCGTCGCCGCCTCCGCCGCAGGTTTCGGGCGCGGTGCAGGAGCCGCAGCTGAGCGTGTTGCCGCAGCCGTCGGAGATGGAGTCGCATTCGGCGCCTTCGGCGATGCAGGAGGTGGGGGTGCAGCCGCAGAGGTTGTCTTCGCCGCCGCCGCCGCAGGTCTCGGGCAGGTCGCAAGCGCCGCAGTTGAGCTGGGCCCCGCAGCCGTCGGAGATGGACCCGCACTCGGCGCCTTCGGCCGAGCACGTGGTGGGCACACAGGCGCCCTGGCCACAAACGTTGGCCGTGCCGCTCCCGCCGCAGGTCTGGGGCAGGGTGCAGGAGCCGCAGTTGAGGGTCCCGCCGCAGCCGTCGGAGATGTCCCCGCAGTTGTAGGGCGACGGGCACGCGGTGAGCGGCACGCACGCGCAAGAGTCGTTGGTGACGCCTGGCGAGCCGAGGTTGCCGTGGGTGCCGTAGGACGCTGTGGCGAGGCACCAGTGGGCGCCATCGTCATTGATCGTGGCGTCGTAGTGAGCGGGGTCGAGGGAGATGGCCGCGCCGTTGCTGTTGGAGGGCCAGGCCCCACCCGTCTGGTAGGTCACCTTGTCGACGACGACAGAGGCGCAGGTGAGGGTGATGCCGCCACCGTTGGAGTTGACGAGCATGACGTCGCGGTTGTGGACGTAGTCGGGTGTGAACCCGGGGAAGGAGCTGGCGGCGAGGGTGAGGAAAGCGCCAGGGTCGATCGTGAGTCCCGCGCCGAGGGTATGGGTGCGGGTGGACTCGGAAAGGATGCAACCCGCCAGGGAGAACCCCGTGGTTCCGGGGTTGTGCAGCTCGAACCACTCGTAGTTGTCCTCAGGGTCGTTGACCGGGTTGTACATCAACTCGGTGATGACGAGGTCACCGGCACCGGGCAGCGGGAGGGGGGTGCCGCACACGTTGGGAGTGCCCGACCCACCGCAGGTCTCCGGGACGGTGCACGACCCGCAGTCGAGCATGGCGCCGCACCCGTCGGAGATGGAGTCGCACTCCGCGGCTTCGGCCTGGCAGGTGGTGGGGATGCAAGGCTCCCCGCAGACGTTGGGGGTGCCTGACCCGCCGCAGGTTTCGGGGGCGGTGCAGTCACTGCAGTCGAGCGTGCTGCCGCAACCGTCGGGGATGGACCCACATTCGGCATCCTCGGCGTCGCAGGTGGTGGGGGTGCAGCCGCAGACGTTGGGGGTGCCCGATCCGCCGCAGGTTTCGGGGGCAGTGCAGTCACCGCAATCGAGGGTGCTGTCGCAACCGTCGGAGATCGAGCCGCACTCGGCGTCTTCGTCGTCGCAGGTGGTGGGGGTGCAGGAGCCCTCGCCGCAGACGTTGGGGGTGCCTGACCCGCCGCAGGTCTCGGGGGAGGTGCACTCGCCGCACTCGAGCTCGCCACCGCATCCGTCGAGCAGGGTGCCGCAGTTGGCGCCTTCGTCGTCGCAGGTGGTGGGGGTGCAGGCGCAGGTGTTGTCCGTTCCGCAGGTTTCGGGGGCGGTGCACGAGCCGCATTCGAGGGTGGCGCCGCAGCCGTCGGGAAGGGTCCCGCACTCGGCGTTCTGGGCGATGCAGGTGGTGGGGACGCAGGCGTCGGACCCGCCCGTTCCGCCGGTTCCGCCCGTGCCACCGGTTCCGGCCGTGCCTCCGGTGCCCGCAGTCCCACCGGACCCACCCGAAGCGGGGGAGTCGCCGGAGTCGCCTGCGGCGCAACCGGACAAGAGCGGTGCTGCACAAAGCGCTACCGACGCAATCCAATGCCACTTCTCGCGTATCATCTTCGCCTCCTCGGCTTCAGCGCGTGATTTGTAGGGTTGGGTAGCACACGGAGGGGGGAGGCGAAACGGAGAAGGGGCTGGGTTTTGGCTCTATTCGAGAGAACGGGTGAGCTGGGGATGGGGAGCCCGGAATTGGGGAATTGGTGAGGACGGGGCTTCGGGTACGATGACCGCCCTCAGCAACCCGACCCAAGGTGCACCGTGACCGACCTGGAATCCAGCGAACGATACGAGCCCGACGAGCGAACCCTCGCAGGACAGCTAGGCGTTTCCCTCGAAGCCATGCAGCTCGCCCACCGATGCGAGCTCATCGACCTGCACGTCGACTCCCTCATCCCCCATCGCCTCTACGGCTACGACCTGCTGGAGCGCCACAGAGGCGGTCCCCTCGGGCGACACTTCGTGGGGCACGTCGACGTTCCCCGCGCGATCGACGGGGGGCTCTCGGGGGCGATGTGGTCGATCACCACCAACACCCTGCGCACGCCGCATGGACGGTGGGAGACGTTTTTGCGCAACCTCCAGCGCATGCGATCGATCTTCGAGCGCTCCGACGGCAAGCTCGAGCTCGTGCGGTCCCACGCGGAGTACCTCGCCGCCCGCGAAAAGGGCGCGATCGCGTCGATGATAGCCATTCAGGGCGCCAATGCCCTCGAGGCCGCCCCCGAAGGCGTGGCGTCCATCCCCGACCAGGCTGTCCTGCGCGTCACCCTCGTGCATCTCAACAGCTCCGTGTACGGCGCCACCTCCGTGCCGACCTCGCTTCTCCGATCCCAGAAAGGGTTGACCGACCGCGGGCGCGAGCTCGTCCGCCAGCTCGACGCCGCCCACTGCTTCGTGGACCTCGCCCACATCCACCCGAAGGGCTTCTGGGACGCGGTGGAAGAGCACGACCGGAGCCTGCCGCTGATCGTCACCCACACCGGCGTTCACGGCGTGCTGCCCCACTGGCGCAACCTCGACGACGCCCAGGTGCGCGCCATCGCCGACAGCGGCGGCACCATCGGGATCATCTTCTACCCAGGATACCTCCGTCCTCGCGGAGGACCTCGCGACGCCACCGTGATCGTTGACCACATGCAGCACGTCATCGACACGGTCGGGGAAGACTACGTGTCGATCGGCAGCGACTTCGACGGAGCCATCTCACCTCCGCGCGACCTACCGAGCGCCACCGCGTACCCGCGCCTCGTCCAGTACATGCTGGACCGCGGGTGGTCGCCCGAGCGCATCGGCAAGGTGCTCGGCGCCAACTTCTTGCGCGTGCTCAAGTTGATGAGGCCCTGAGACCGCGCCCACCGCGGCTCACCCCAAAACGCCTCGCCTTCGGCTCGGATAGCCCCAAATCAAGCACTGTTCTCGAACAACGCTTGATTTGGGGCTAGTCGAGCGAGGCAGGCTTCTCGTCCGCCGTCGCATGGCAGATAAGCCGAGTCCCCTTGCGCTCGAGCGCGTCCACCATCCGCCGGCCCACCTCGTAGCTGGGGACCTTGGCGCCCAGGAGCTTCGTGCCGGCGCGAGAAAAAGTGATGTACCTCACCCCTTCGAGCCCCTCGACGGACGCGAGCGCCTTCGCTAGCGCAGGGTTCTTGGCGTCTTGCTCCCCTACGGCCAGCAGGACGACCGGCGTAGGACAGAGCGACGAGGCATCGACGAGCTTGAGGCCTCCGTGGTCCGGTGGCGCGACCTGCGGCATTTCCGCGACCGGACCCGCGGGCTTGGGTCCAAGCAGCCAGTGGTCTTTCCCAGACTTTGCGATCACCCAAGGGGCCCCGTCGGCGCTCGCCACTACCCTCACTGGGTCCCATGGGGCACCGCCCGGGGGTGCATCCGGAAGAGAAACGGATTCCCATCGCCCTGCCTTGGCACGCACGAACAGCTGCCCGCCCGCGATCGCCCATAGCTTGCCGCTCGAGGATACCGACAGTCCCGTGAGGGGACCCGACCCAGGCGCCTCGTCCTTGGTCCACGACGTGCCCTCCAAGTGCACAAGGTACGCGGGCTCCCTCATCCCAACGTAGGCGTCGGTGCCCGACAGGGCCTCGAGCAGGAAGTCGTTGCCGTCGGGCGGCGGAGACGGCAGCTCGTCGAACTTCGCTTGCCGCGCCTGGGGAACCCCCTCCGTGGCTCTTGGAAACCAGTGCTGTACGAGGACCTTGTCCTTGGACGGACAATACCGTCCGACCGCAAACAGGTGCCCGTCGGGCGAGCTCGTCATGGCGCGCGGGACGATGCGCGTCATGCAGTTCCGATCCAGCAAGACCCCGTCGTCGGCCTTCGGCGCCCCTCCAGGGGTCGGCGGCCCACCTGGGTTCGAGCCCGTGCGCTTGAAGGACCAGTCGCCCTTCGACCCTCCCCACAAGGCCAACACGCACAGATCCCCCCAGCGTCCACCTCCCGGCACCTGGTAGTTCGTAGACTCGCTGTACATTGAGGACCCATCCCACGACCAGCGGGTCCTCTCCCAGCACGCCGCCATCTCGTCGAGCGTTCCGCCAAGACCGGGCAGATAGGCCACCGCCGCGTAGGGCCACACGCCCGTCAGACGAAGGTCCGAAACCCCCCGCCGAAACAGCCCCTCCATGATGGCCCAATCTTGCACCAGCCGGCCCTTCTCCGTCCGGTAGAGCAAGCGTCCCGACAGCACCAACGCCTCGTCGCGACCGATCATCTCCATGGGTCCGTCGGCACGCGCCACCGCGTGCAGCGTGACCGTCGTGTCGCCCGGGTTCGCGCCTGTGGCTGGGGGAGCCACGGACGCAGCGCTAGGTGCCGGCACTCGAGCAGAACGCCCCGGGCTGGGCCTGGGCTTGTCCTCGCACCCGCCCAGCATGACGGCGAATACCAGGGGAAGAACGGGGATTCGGCGCACGATCCGCTCCTTGCGTGGCTCGTGACCGAGCCCTGTGTGGGTGACCCTCGGTCGCAGCCTAAGGCCAAACGGTGGGGCGAACAACCAAGGCTGCCGTCACGCGCGGCCACTCTCGTCCCCCGGCTCCCCGACGGCATCGTGCGAAGGCCGTGGTTCTCCCGGTTCCTCCTTGGGTTCCTCCTTGGCCTCGTCCGTACGGGTTTCCGAAGCCTGCACGGCTTCGGTCGTCTCGGTGTCCTGCGTCTGCGCCTCGTCCGCCGGGGCCTCCGTTTCGTCTCGCTTCGACTTCTTGCGACGCTTTTTCTTCGGCTGCTCCTCCAAGGTTTGCTCTTCCGCGCTCGGGAGCGTCACGATCTGGGCAGGCCCGTCCGCGATCGCCGGCGTCGCTGCGGGCCACTTCCTCCACGCGAAGTACGCCATCGGCGCCAGCACGAGGAAGAAGCCCGCCAGGATCACGTTGCTCTGCAGCGTGTACAGCACGTCCACCTGCCGTTCCGACAGCGTGGGGTACAGCGCCACGGACATCGCGAGCAGCACCAAGGCCACCCACCCGAACAGGCGCGCATCCGTGTCCTTTCGGTCCACGGCCAGCAGGGGGAGCAGGAACACGTAGTGGCAGTAGTAGTTCGCCGGATAGAAGTAGATGGGGATCATCATCAACCCCATCACCGCTGCCTGGTGGTAGTGACGTCGACGGCTTGCGGCGAACGCGAGCCCCGTGAACAGCAGGATGCCGCCGTAGTACAGGGGTTTGCGGCGCTCGAAGGCGGCGAGTTGGTACTTCTGCCAGTCGGTCCAGGGCTCGAACATTTCTGGGCGGATGACCTGCGCTCCGGTGCGGTGGGACTCGTAGGACAAGACATTGCGCAGGCCGACGTGGTTGACGTTGGGTTTGTCCTGGTGGATCGAGATCTTGTAGAACCAGTTGCCCCAGGATGCCTGGTAGCCGAAGACCGCGGAGGACAGGGCGATGAGGATCGCGACGCAGGCGGTGGCGCCGGCGGCAGCGCGTAGGAAAGGGTCCATCTCCTTGCGGAACGTGGGCCACAGTGGCGGGCGATCCTTGGACCGCGCCCAGTCGACGAGCCACATGGCGACCGGGGCCACGAGGAAGATTGTTGCCAGGGCAGGGAAGCCGCGGATCAAGCCGGCGTAGGCGAGCAGCGCGCCGCCTGCCATCCAGCGCTTCTTGTACAGCGCACACGCGCCGAACCCCACGGCGACCATCCAGTCGAGCCGCAAGGTGGAGCCCATCAGGTTGGTGCCGAACCGCGAGAGGTCCGTGGTGCCGAACACGATCGCTGCGATGAGCGCCACCCGCCACCCGAAGGTTCTCCCCACCACGATCAACATCGCTATCAAAAACAGAGGGTCGAGCAGCGCGGTGAGCGACAAAGTCAGCTCGCTCGCCGGCGAAAAAGCCCAGAGCGGGTACGCCCCGAGAATCCACACCGGGGTCGCGTTGCCCCCGTGGTCGCGCAGGCTCCCCAGGTAGCCTCCCGCCCCCATCACGTCCTGGAAGTACTTCATGTCCTGGCGGAACAGCTCCCACCGCTGGGGCGTGAACCGATCCCGCACCGCGTGAATGTCCGGCATCACGTCGCCCGCGACCTTCATCTCGTTGTTGTTCAGGTCTCGGAGACGCACGTGCGCGATGCTCGCCTCGCTCACGTTCGGGTTGTTGTCCAGGTACGCCGCCAGGCTCGCAAGGTACAGACCGTCGAACCGCAGCTCGTGAAAGTACTTCACGAGCGGGAAGTACACGCGCATGTCCCACGGGTGCACGAGGGTTTGGCGACCCTTCGCCTCGTCGCGGAACTGGGGCATGCCGAAGTTGTAGTAACAGCCCACCGCGAGCACCGCGAGCAGCGCCAGGGTCGCGGTCGTCCACCGCGGGTCCTGCGACGACGCCTTTCCCGGGAAGTAGTGCCGAAACACCGCCACCATGGCGATCGCGGCGATGACCGCGCGCAGCATCGTGAGCTCAGGCTGGTCGAGGGGCCACAGCTCGAACAGCTTGACCCCGAGATACAACCCGAACCCGATCGGCAAGGCCACCAACGCCTTCGTCCACCACGGCGCCCCGCGACGATTGAGGAGAAGAAACACCGCAGCCACGAAGCCGAACAGCTGCATGCGTCGCTGCGCGTCCTCGTGGGAAGGCTTGCCCTTGCTCGTCTTCATCGCGGCAGGGAACGGGTCCGGCGTTTGCGACCACACCGTGACCTCGCCGACGCTGTACCTGCCATCGCCCCCGGAGGCCGTCAGCTTGAGGTAGCGCCCGTGTCCGTCGAGGTCCGTGGCCTTGCGCGTCTGCATCCCCGAGGCGCGCACGGGCCGAGCCGTCCACAGGTGCTGGTAGGTGTCCCCGTCGTCGGAGACGTGGATCGCGTAGGAGTCGTTCGCGTCGCCTTGCACGGACACGGCTCGGATCGGGGTCGACGCTCCGAGGTCGTAGATCACGTACGCATCACGGCTTCGCATCACGGACGTGAGGTTGGTGCGCCAGTCGTCGCCTTCGACCGGGGCGCGCCCGTCGTTCATGCGGCCAGCGCTGGAGACGCCTGAGCTCTCCATGGCAGACCGGGAGGACAGGAGGTTGCCGGTCGCGGTGCCGCCCGTACCCGGGTCGGACGCACAGGAAGGAAGGACCAGCAACGCGAGAGAAGCGAGAAGCACGAGCCTCGCCCACCCTTGGCGGACGAGCGCACGCGGCCATAGCGACAACATGGCGCGCAGTCTGGCATCGACCCCAACCGACTCGCAAGCCACGTTGCCTGCCCGGGCGTCGTGAGCCCCGGTGACGACCCGTGCGGATCTTGCGTCTTGGGCCAAGCCTGCGGGACCTGGTAGGCTGCCGTCGACCCACCTGCTTGGGTGGGCGCGTCCCATCCCTTTTTCGCGCATGACGATCGACTCCAGCTCCCCGCCTTCCGGGACCGGTGACCCGGGCCCCACGGATTCTTCAGCGCCCCGCCCGGAGACCCCGCCTGCGGAAGAGGCTCTTCCGACGGAGGTTCCGGCGCCCGCGAGCAAGCGCGCTCGGCGCGAGGAGCCGCCGAGTGAACCGACCGGCCGCGACGCCGTGGCAGGCAAGATTCTCCGCACCCTGACCGTGTTCGGTCTGATGGGTTTCTCCCTCGTGCTGTACGTGCAGCAGCTTCGAGGCAGGTGGGTCGACAAGTTCATCGAGAGCAACGAGCTCGACATCGGGGCTCGCAACCTGCTGTTGCTGACGCTCGTGCTGGGGGCCGTCCTCGGGTTCGTGGTGCCCGCAGCGCTGTTGCTCTGGAAGCGGACGGAGGCGACCCTCACCCGGCTCAACGTGCTCGCCCGCGTCCTGTCCCCGCTCGTGGCGGTCGGCGCGGCGCCTGGCATCTTCCGCTGGAAGCCCTGGATCAAGGAGCCCATCGGCCTGGCCGTCACCATCCTTGTGTTCTGCTTCGTGCTCGAGAGGACCCTGCGAATCTCCCTCGAGGCCGTGCCCGAACGCATCTGGGACAAGCTTCGCGCGCAGATCGACCGGGTCCGCGCCCGCGTCCCTCGCCTGCTCCGCTATGCACCCTTCGCCCTCGTGCTCGCTGGCGCGCTCTTCTACGCCTTGTTCATGAGCTACATGGCGCTGCGGCTACACTGGCGCCTCGAGACCCGCGCCTTCGACCTCGGAGGTTACGACAACCTCTTCTTCAACGCCTTGTCAGGACACCCCTTCCGCTGCCCCGCCAACGTCATGCCCACCGGCGACTGGTCCTCCCTCAAGGGCCACGCGGAGCTGTCCATCTACGTCCTGCTTCCCATCTATGCTCTCTACCCCCGCGCGGAGACGCTCCTCGTCCTGCAGTCCACCCTCATCGGCCTCGCCGCCATCCCTCTGTACCTCACGGTCGCACGCCACACCCCGCGCATCCTCGCTGCCGCCGTCGCCCTCTGCTACCTGCTCTTCCCCTCGCTGCACGGGGCCAACCTCTTCGACTTCCACATGCAACCCGTGGCGATCTTCTTCGTCCTCTGGGTCATCTACTTCCTCGACTCACGACGCTACTTCTGGCTCGCCATCGCCCTCCCCGTCGCCTTGGGCTGTCGCGAAGACATCAGCATCGGTCTCACGATCGGCGCCTTCTTCCTCGTCTTCACCGGCTATCGCCCCGTCGCAGGCGTCATCGTCGCTCTCGTCTCCTCCGCCTACTTCTTCACCATGAAGTTCTACGTCATGCCCCTCGTCGGGGAATGGTGGTTCGAGAACATCTACAAGGACCTCTTCCCGCCGGGACAGCAAACGTACTTCGGCGTCGCGAAGACCCTGCTCACCAACCCCGTGTACGTGCTGGGCACCCTGCTCACCGAAGAAAAGCTCATCCACGCCCTGCGCATCCTGACGCCCGTCTTCTTCCTCCCCATCCGGCGCACCTACCTCTGGTGGCTGCTCATTCCCGGGGCGTTCTTCACCATCCTCACCACGGGGTACAAGCCCACCGTGTCGCCAACGTTCCAGTACGTCGGTCACTGGATCCCGTACTTGTTCGTGGCGACGGGGCTTGCGCTTGCCGCGATTCGCAAGGACGAAGGCAAGGTGCGCCAGGTGTCCGCAGGGATCGTGCTGGTGGTGGCCACGCTCGCGACGACCTACAACTGGGGCGCGATGCTGCAGAGAAATCACATGGTTGCTGGGTGGGGGCGCGTGGACCTCAGCCCGCTGACGGACAAGGACAGGGAGAAGCTGGGTCAGCTGCGGGAGCTCATCGCATTGATCCCGCACGATGCGTCCGTGGGGGCGTCGGAGACCGAGCTGCCGCACCTGTCCAACCGGGTCACGGTGCAGACGCTGCGATATTCCTACGACAAGCCGGACTACATCCTGTTCCGGACGGGTACGGGCAAGTTCGGGTCGGACCACGGCAACAAGCAGATCAAGGAAGGGAAGTACGTGCGCATCGACGGCCGCGGTCCCTTCGTGCTGCTTGAGCGCAAGGACCGGCTCCCGCCGTAGGGAACGTCGCGCATGCGCGCCCGAAACCTCCTCACCTGTCCGTGCTGCGGTCTGGCCGTGGCAGCCTGTCCGGGCGCCGCTACGGTTCGGATCGAGACGCGCGTGCGTGTGGTGATCGTGTCCCACTGCATCGAGCTGCGCAGAACCTCCAACACGGGCAAGCTCGTGCGCAGGGTGTTGTCGCGCTCGGAGCTGCGTGTACGCGGAGAGCGGGGCCACCCCTCCGAACCCGTCACGGCGAACCGCAAGCTCCTGCTCTTCCCCGAAGAGGGGGCGCGCAAGCTCGAACCGTCCGATGCCTTGCCGGAGGACACGGTCCTCATCGTGCCCGACGGCACCTGGGCCCAGGCGCGCCGCATGGTGAGAAGAGACCCGGTCGTCCAGGGGGCGGAGCCGGTCTCCCTGCCTGCCGGTAGCCCTTCACGCTACCGCCTGCGGAATGGCGTCGGCGAAGGGATGTTGTGCACGTACGAAGCCGTGGCGCGCGCGATGGGCATCCTCGAAGGGCCGGAGGTGGAGCGGGCGATGGACGAGGTGTTCGACCGGTTCGTGCGGACCATGCTGGGCACGCGAGGTCTTGTTCCGCACCTCTGAGAACGTCCGGATTCTGGTACAACTGAGGGATGAGAGCGTGGACCTGGCTTGCCATCGGCGTCGTTGCGGCTTCGTGTGGAGGCGGTGCGGAATTGGACAGTCTCCCTGGCGATCCGCCGGTTCCCCCGGATAGCTGCGGCGACGGCGTTTGTTCCGCCGATGACGCGGAATATTGCGAGACGTGCCCCGAGGACTGCGGCGCGTGCGGGACGTGCGGCGACGGATCGTGCCAGGCGGGCGTCGAGCACTGCGAGGAGTGTCCGCAGGACTGTGGGGCGTGCGGGACGTGCGGTGATGGGACGTGTGACGAGGCGGAGGCCGAGGACTGCGGGACGTGCCCCGACGACTGTGGGGCGTGCACGGACTGTGGTGACTCGGTGTGCGACGAGGGTTCGGGGGAGACCTGTGAAGCCTGTTCGGAAGACTGCGGCGTTTGCGACCCGTGCGGCAACGGGGACTGCGAAGCGGAGGAGACCTGCTCGACGTGCGAGACGGATTGCGGGCCGTGCGACCCTTGCGGGGACGGCGTGTGCAACCCGGATCAGGGCGAGGACTGCACTACGTGCCCGAAGGACTGCGTCGCGGGTTGCGGCGTTCGCGAGGGCTGTGTGCAAGGGGATTTCAAGGCGTACTGGGGCAACCTGCACGCGCACACGAGCTACTCCGACGGGGAGCTGACGCCTGCGAAGGCGTTCGATCATGCGCGGGCGGCGAAGCTGGACTTCATGTGGGTGACCGATCACAAGGGGCAAATGTCGCAGGACCAGTGGGGCCATTGCCGGACGATGGCGGACGCCGCCACCGTCGATGGGGAATTCATTGCGGGGTGCGGCTACGAGATCGTCATCCTCACGGATGGGGGTGCTCAGCTGGGCCACTTCAACTTCCTTTTTGTGTCGAAGATGATCCCGGCGCCCAAGGGTTTGCCCAATCTCTACCAGGCGGTGGCGGATTGCAGCCCGTGCGTGGGGCAGTGGAATCACCCCCCGAACCCAGCGAACTTCCATGACTACGAGTACTTCCCGGTGGCGAAGGACGCGATGCGCCTCATCGAGTTCAACGGAGCGGGGACGTGGGAGGTGAAGCAAGCGGAGTACCTCGCGGCGCTGCGCCAGGGCTGGCTCGTCTCCCCCGCGTTCAACGAGGACAATCACCACCAGAACTGGGGCGACTCTCCCAGGGCCACGGGCGTCTTCACCCACGAGCTTTCCCGCCTCGGGATCCGCAGTGCCGTGCGGGGACGAAGGACGTTCGCTACCCTGGACGACACGGCGTCGATCCAGATGAAGGCCGACGACGTGTGCTGGATGGGATCGGAGCTGCGAGGTCTTGGGGACACGGTGCTCACGGTGGTCGCACGAGACAAGCAGGCTGGCGACGGGTTCAAGCGGATCGTGCTGCTCGGTCCCCAGGGCAAGGAGTTGGCGTCCCATGGGTGCCAGGACCAGACGCCGTGCACCGCGAAGTTCGATCGTCACGTGAGCGGGGAGACGCACTTCGTGGCCATGGGGATCCAGACGGATGGGGCGCGGGTCATCTCGGCGCCCATCTGGTTCAAGCCGTAGGCCTGGCGCCTACCGGTGTCACTCCTTGCGGACCGTGACGACGAGCACCCCGACGCCTTCGATCTCCACCTCGAACCGATCACCGTCTACCAGCGGGCCTACCCCCGACGGCGTTCCCGTCGCGATGAGGTCTCCCGGCTCCAGCGTCATGGCCTGGCTCAGGTGCGACACCAGGTGGGCGACGTCGAACATCATGTCGCGCGTGTTGCCGTCCTGGCGCACGTCACCGTTGACGCGGCCGACGACGCGAAGGGCTGAGGGGTCGAGACCCGTGACCACGTCGGGGCCGACGGGGCAGAAGGTGTCGAAGCCCTTGGCGCGGGACCACTGCCCGTCGGCGCGTTGCAGGTCCCGCGCGGTGACGTCTCCGACGGCGGTGTAGCCGAAGACGTGGTCCATCGCGCGCTCGACAGGGATGCGTTTTCCGCCGCGACCGATCACCACGCCAAGCTCCGCCTCGTGCTCGACGCGCTCACTTTCGGGCGGGAGCAACACGGTTCCGCCGGGAGCGAGCAGGGAGGACGGCGGCTTGAGGAACAGCAGCGGGATCTTTGGCACTTCCGCCCCCATCTCCTTGGCGTGCGCGCCATAGTTCCGGCCGATGCACAGGATCTTGTTCGGCTTCACCGGGCAGAGAGGTCGCGCTTCCGCCCGCGCCACGCTGCGTCCGGTCTCTTGCTCCCCATGCCATGGAGCCGCAGCCAGCAGCACCAAGACATCGCCTTCCACCCGAGCGTAGGCCGTCGTCCCGTCGGCCAGCGCGAACCTTCCGTATCGCCCCTGCTTGCTCATGCCCCCGGTTTCTAGCCGAACTCGTTGTGGAACGATAGCGGTCGGTCACGGCGCCGGGATCGTCAGCACACAGCGGGCGTGCTCCTTCTCCACCTGCAGGTCGAACCCACCGATCTGCACCCAGATCGACTTGCCATCGGCCGCATGCCGCATCACCAAAAGCTGCGCTCCGGGAAGGAAACCCCGATCGAGCAGTGCTTGTCGCACCTCACCGGGCGCCTCGACTTGTGCCACGTGCGCCCTGCGCTCCGGAGGCAAGTCCCACAACGTGAGCATTCGCTCCTGCGCGACGTTCAGGTGACGATGTGTTTTCCGGCACGAGCCGGAGCACTTGGGGGACCCTTCGTGCACGACGGAGCAAGCGTGGAACTTCGCGAGCAGCTCTGGACCGTCGGGGCAGACCTGAAGGAACTCGAAGAAGCGCACCAGGTGCTCCATGCCTTGGGGCGAGAGGCTGTGCTCCATGGCACACGCGTTGGTCCTCGCCTCTTCCCCCGGCATCTGGAGAAACTTCTCGAAGAACTGCGTGAGCAGCTCGTGTCGCGCGTAGATGCTTCGCGCTAGCTGCTCGCCGGCGGGGGTGAGGTCGATGTACTCGCGGTGCGCGTAGTCGATGAGACCCATGGCAGCCAGGCGTCGCATGGCCGGCGACACGGAACCCGCCCGCACGCCTCGTGCCTTGGCGATGTCCTTCACGCGCGCCAGCTTCTGGTCACGCACCAGCACGTAGATCGTCTCGAGGTAATCCTCGAGCGCACTGGTCAGCTCCGCCGGCTGGGAAGCTTGTTGCTTTTCAGGGTCCTCGGCCAATCGTCACCGTGTCCGATCGCGTCGGGTTGCTCGCGACCATTCGCTGCCTGCATCATAGCCCTCCGTTTCGGGGGACGTGAAGCAGATCCCGCGTGAGGTCACGATGGGGCATGGCGCCCTGGTCCCACCCTGATCCGGAGCGACGCGCCGGGCGGAGAGAGCAACCTCCGGATCTTGTCGCTTCGGACGCACAACCCGTCGCTACGCAGCTACCCACATCCGCACAAGCAACGAAACCCTCTGCGCCTCTTTGCGGAACTTGCGGCCGACTCCGATGGCTCCGGATCTGGATTCCCCAAACCGGTGGCTTGACGTTGCCCCGCGGCGTGGGTAGCGAGGTTTCATGCAGATCACGGTCGAGCGCAACGCAGTCGATTCCAGGCTTCAGTCCCTGCAAGTGCGGTCGTGGCCAGTCTGGACCAAGGAGCCGTCGACGTTTCCGTGGACCTACGACGAGCAGGAGATGTGCTACTTCCTCGAGGGGGACGTGGTGGTGACGCCCGACGGCGGGCAGCCCGTGACCATGGGCCGAGGAGACCTCGTGACGTTCGCAGCCGGGATGCGGTGCACCTGGGAAGTCCGCGGCGCCGTGCGCAAGCACTACCGGTTTGGCTGAACCCGTTCCTTGCCCATGCGCATCGCCTTCCTCGGTCTTCCCCTTGCTGCCCTGCTGTTGCATGCGGACGGTCACGACATCGTGATCGCGGGCCTTCGCAGCGGGTTGACCCTGGGGCAGCGACGGTTGGGGGCGAGACTCGGGCGTGAGCGTTTGGTCGTCGACCCTCACCATGATTGGGAGGCGTTTCAGAGGCGGGTTCGAGACCTGCGGCCCGACCTGCTCGTCAGCTGGTTCTTCACGCGTCGGATTCCGATGGGGGTCGCAAAGGCGTGCTCGCTCGGGGGCATCGGGGTGCACCCTTCGTTGTTGCCGCGCCATCGAGGACCGGACCCATTCTTTGCGGCCCTCGATGCGGGCGACGACGTGACGGGGGTGACGGTTCACCGCATCGAGGAGAGCTACGACACGGGGGCGATCCTGGCCCAGCGATCCTTGCCGATCGATCCGCGGTGGAACGCGTGGGACCTGGCGCGGGCGCTGGACCGGCCGTCGCTCGCGCTGCTGCGGGAGACCGTGGCGACCTTCGCCGCGGGCGAGCCGATCCTCGCCACGCCGCAGGACGAGTCGAAGGCGACGCAGGCGCCGTTCGCTGCGCCGGAGCAACGGGTGTTGTGCTGGACGTGGCCGGCCGAGGCCATCGTGCGGCGGGTTCGCGCCTTGGCACCGAACCCCGGCGCGCTGGCCTTTCCGGGGGATGTTCCCCTGGTGGTGCTCGAGGTCGAGGTTCGGCCGGTTCATGCGGTGCTGGAGCCGGGAGAGGCGGCCGTGATCGACGGGGTAGCCGTGGTTCGCGCGGCGGACGAGGGGGTGGCGCTGCTGCGTGGCGAAGTCGACGGCCACGTCTGGGGACCGGACGACATCGCACATCAGATTGCTTCTAGCGTGGTCAAATGATGCTAACGTAGGGCCGGGAGCTGGAAATGTCCGACATCGCATCGAACGCACGCTCAGCCCGAGAGTCCCTCGCGAGGGGGTTGAACCTCCTGCAGGCCAACCCGAATGCGCCGCCCGACTACCTGCAGGCGGCGGAGCCCATCGCCATGGCCATGGGTGCTCTTCATCGGATCGAAAAGGAAGGAGCAGCCGCGCTCAAGCCCTCCGCCACGGAGGCTCTGGACGCCGTGCGAGCGGCCCTGTCGATCCTGCAGTCCAAGGCGGCTGCCGACCCGTACATGATGCAAACCATGGAAGCGGTCGCGTCATCGCTCGGGACGATCTTCGGGTTGACCAAGTCCGCAGAGTTGGTGTCCGTTGCGGCTCCCCAGCCGGTGCAGCAAGCGCCTTATCAGCCGCCGGTGCAGCAAGCGCCTTATCAGCCGCCGGTGCAGCAAGCGCCTTATCAGCCGCCGGTGCAGCAAGCGCCTTATCAG
>Ga0209575_10000182_pt1 | contig 63173 bp, 62 predicted proteins | sample Medcelwee11metaG_FD_187172 | JGI IMG/M metagenome (GOLD analysis project Ga0209575, IMG submission 187172) | Freshwater pond sediment microbial communities from the University of Edinburgh, under environmental carbon perturbations - Medium... | ecosystem: Environmental > Aquatic > Freshwater >...
AGAGTAAGTTTGTATCGTCATAATCGAATATGAATACTGAATTTATAGTCTGTCCACAACCACTATCTGTATATTTTTTAAACATTCCAAAAATTTGAAGTGCTGTTTTTTTGCATAACTACTAAGACAGTAGAGGAGATGCATGAGATCATATTCGGAAATTATTAAATCCTTGGTCCTAAGTATTAATTTCATCTAACCATCGTCTTTCTTTCAAAAACTTTGATAGTCCCGGTACCCAGCGGCCATTATCACGCTGCCAGTCCTGGGACATCTTGTTTTTTCCAATGATTTGTAAAAGTTCTGATGTTTTTGGTATCTCTTCAGCCTGAACAAGTTTTTTAAAATTGATCCAGGCCTGCCATTTCGCGGCTTTCCGGGGATATTGATTTAAAAGAACTTCAAATTGTTTTTTGAGAGGCAAACTATTTAATTCAGTTTCCTGCTGCTGTTTTTCAGCCAGAATCCTTTCCTGCTGTTCTTTGTGCTGCTGCCGTTGAATTTGATCCTGCAGCTTTTGATCGTCATCTTTTTTTCTTTGGCGTTCTTCCGAATAGACTTTAAAGACAAGGGTTTTAACGCCAAAAAAAGAAAAATCATCTTTGAGTATTTGACCGTAATGTTTTTCGATTCTTTGTAATGCTATTTCGTTTGGCCCTGACAGAATTACACTATCGTTCTTGATTTCAGCCTCCAGGCAGGGAAGCATTTTAGCTGCTAAATTGAGTTGGTCTTTTTCGATAATATACTCTCTGATTTTTGCCCAGGTTGCAGGCTCCTGGCGGTCTTGATTTGTGACTGATTCTGAGGGGGGTAGTGGGGGAGTATTTATATATAATCTATATAGGGTATAATCCGACAAATTGCCGACATTTTGTTGATCCACAGCATGACACTCCCGGGTGGTCTCCAGGCCGCCGCCTTCTGGTAATTCTTGCTCAGCTTCAAACTCAATCTCCGCGGCCGCTTCCGGTTGAACCGGCGTGGGTGTTTCATCCGGTTTTTGATGAGGATTTGTTTTACCAGCCCTTAATTCCCTGAATTTAATGATTACAGGATGGGCAAGAAAATAATAGACCGTCTGCATCCAGCCGTTAAGTTCTTCCCTTACGGCGTTGATCAACCCGGCTTCCTGAAGGATCTTGACGTGTCTTTCAATGGTTCGATGGCATACATTTGTCCGGTTGGCTAAGGTTTCCATATTCACGAATGTATGGTCCTCACCAACCGCACATCTTACCATCGCCTTAAAAGTTTTTTCGATCCCTGCAGTCATTTTTCCACCATCTTTTCTTTCGATTTTCCCAAACCACAAATCAAGGTCATTCGCATAACCATGCGAAATTGTGAAAGTATTCAATGTTCTCCTTCCTAACCGAAAAAACAAAACACCTCACCCTTCGCTTGACAAAACTCTTTTTTTGAGTTAATTTCTAAATTGCTAAATTGAAAGTATTCAATTTAGAAGTTCAAGCTTCTACAGAAGGACCTCATCGGTGACCGCCGATGGGGTTTTTTTGTTTTTAGCGGTTACCTTTCTTTAGAAATAAGTTCACTCTCCATAAAAAAAATTTTATAATAGAGCGTAATGTAATAAAGAAAGAAGTTAGACGGGCGATCTGGTATTGTTTTCCAGACCACCACGTAAGGAGAGCCCAAATAAAAAAAGGCTCAGAAGAAAGAAATCTTCTAAGCCCTTAAAATTCGGTTTGGAGGCGGCTCCCGGATTTGAACCGGGGAATAACGGCTTTGCAGGCCGTCGCCTTACCCCTTGGCTAAGCCGCCATGTGGAGCGGGAAACGGGATTTGAACCCGCGACTTCGACCTTGGCAAGGTCGCACTCTACCACTGAGTTATTCCCGCTCAGCAACAGGAAATGTTTATAGTTGGATGCGCTGCGTTTGTCAATGAAATTTTAACATCATGCTCATTTCTTCTTCTTTTTTTTCTTTTTCCAGTCTGCCAGGAAAGATTCGATGCCCTTGTCCGTCATATGATGGGCGGCCAATTTTTTAAGCACGTCATAGGGGATGGTGGCAATGTCCGCACCCATCAGGGCGGACTGCAGGACATGCAGCTGGCTTCTCACCGAAGCCACAATGATCTGGGTATCAAAATCATAATTGGTAAAAATTTGAACAATTTCTTCAATGAGCCCCATGCCTTCCTGGGCCAGGTCATCAAGGCGGCCTACAAATGGAGAAACATAGGTTGCACCGGCCTTGGCAGCCATCAGTGCCTGGAGCGCGGAGAAAACCAGAGTGACATTGGTTTTTATGCCTTCGGCCGATAATGTTTTAACGGCTTTGAGCCCCTCCACGGTCATGGGGATTTTCACGGCAATGTTATCGGCAATTTTTACAAGTTCCCGGGCCTCTTCGACCATGCCTTCATACTCAAGGCTGATCACTTCTGCGGAAACAGGGCCGTCAACAATTTTGCAGATTTGGGCAATAATGTCTTTGAACTCACCTTCTTCTTTGGCGATCAGGGACGGGTTGGTAGTCACACCATCCACCATGCCCATATCATTGGCATCCTTGATCTGTTCAATATTGGCTGTATCAATAAAAAATTTCACGGGTCTCCTCCTTGGCCAGGGCAATCACCGCCTGGCTGTCATCTATTTTAATTTGTTCAAACAGTTCACCCACGGTCAAGCCGTTTAACGGGTGAACCAGATTCCTATCTATGTCGCAAAGGGGTTTCAATACAAAGGCGCGTTCATGCATTCTGGGATGGGGAATCACAAGAGTCGCCGTGTTTATCACTCTTTGACCGTAAAAAACAATGTCCAGATCAATCTTTCGCGGACCAAATCTGAAGGGTTTTCCGTTCGGATTCTGCTCTTTTTCAATGGTTTGCAGGACGTCTAAAAGCTGTTTGGGAGAACAAGTTGTTTGGATCTTAATGGCTGCATTCACAAACCAGTTCTGATCCGTATAATTTTGGGGCGCTGTCTTATAAAATTTTGACAAGGCCTCTATAAAAATCCCTTCTGTTGCGCCAAGGCGCCTGATGGCCAGAGCAATGTTGGCAATTTTATTTCCCACATTGGCACCGATGCTTAAAAATGCAGGTGTCAGGGATAAGGAATCATGGAAATTCAATATAAAGGGTATCCGATACCTTGCTTTTTATATTGCCATGCCCCAGGGCCTGGACCCTGAAATAATAATGAAGGTCCTTGTCAAGGGTGTATACAAAACTTTTCCCGGGCATGGGAACCACGCCCAGAGATTTGAATATAAAGGGGCATCCTTGGCAGCCATCCAGGGGTTTGGTGGCCATGAATATCTCAACCCCTTCAACCTTTGCCCCTTGTTCCTGATCCTGCAAAGATGCACAGATCCATGAAAGAGTCAAATCACGATCCTTGAGCGTATATTTCAGATTTGTGGGAGCAGCAGGGATGTCAGCGTCCCGAATCGGGGCCACGGGCGGCCCTTTTTTACCGCAACCCGGGGTCACAAAAAGAATGCCTGTCCCCCAAAAGACAATCAAAACAGATATGACTATTCGCTCAAATATCCGGTTCAAATCCCGAGCTCCTTTTTTGCCGCATCCACGGCCGCGGATACGTTCTCAAATCCGGTCCCACCATAGGAGTTACGCCGGGCCACCGTGGCATCCAGGCTGATAAAACCATAAACATCTTTTTCAATAAGATCACTGAAGGCACGCATCTCTTCAAGCGTCAAATCATCCAATTCCTTTTCCTGCTCTATGGCAAAGGCCACCGCCTTTCCAGCAATCCCATGAGCCGTTCTGAAGGCAACGCCTTTGTTAACCAGATAATCCGCAAAATCCGTGGCATTTAAAAAACCGGTCATGCAGGCAGCCCGCATCCGGTCCTTATGCACCTCAATATGCGCAAACATTCGGGTATACACCTCAAGACAAACTTTCAGGGTATCAATGGTATCGAACAAGGGTTCCTTGTCTTCCTGCATATCCTTGTTATAGGCCATGGGCAAGGATTTCATGGTAGTTAAAATGGCCATAAGATTACCCACCACGCGCCCTGTCTTACCCCTGACAAGTTCGCACACATCCGGATTTTTTTTCTGGGGCATAATGGAAGAGCCTGTGGTAAAGGCATCGGAGATGGTGATAAAAGCAAATTCTGATGTGGACCATAAAATCAGCTCCTCGGACAACCGGGACAGATGGATCATGCAGATGGATGCATGGGAAATAAATTCCATGACAAAGTCACGATCAGACACAGAATCCATGGAATTTTCCGATACCCGGGAAAAGCCTAGAACCTGACAGGTATATTCCCGGTCAATCGGAAAAGTGGTGCCGGCCAAGGCGGCGGAGCCCAGAGGCATTACATCCAGGCGCTTCAGGGAATCTTCCAACCGTTCCACATCCCGGTTGAACATCTGATAGTATGCCAGCATGTGATGAGCAAACAATACGGGTTGGGCCCGCTGCATATGAGTATATCCGGGCATTACTGTTTTTTTGTTGGCATCGGCAAGGGTCACCAGTGCCACCTGAAAATCTTTAAGCATCTGGATAAGGGTTAAGGTCTCGTCCTTGAGATAAATACGCACATCCAGAGCCACCTGGTCATTACGGCTTCTGCCCGTATGCAGTTTCCTGGCCACAGGGCCACAGACATCGCCTAAATGTTCCTCCACATGCATGTGTATATCTTCCAGGGCATCGGTAAATTCCATTTCATTATTATCAATACGGGCTTTTACCGTGTCCAGACCCTGAACCAGGGTTTCTGCATCCTCTGATGAGATAATCCCCTGTTTTGCCATCATTTCAAGGTGGGCCTGACTGCCTTTTATATCGCTCTCATAGAGGCGTTTATCCACGTTTATGGACGCGTTAACAGACTCCACCAGTTTATCCGTGGATTCGGCAAACCGACCGCCCCATAATTTCTCGCTCATTATTTTTTCTTCCTATGTAGATCTTCTTCTTTCAGCCTAAAATTAAGCACTCGAGAATGGCCTTGTGCATATGCCGCTTGTTTTCCGCCTGGTCCCAGAACGCTGCATTTTTAGCTTCAAAAACAGATTCGGCAATCTCCTCCCCCCTGTGGGCGGGCAGGCAGTGAAGCACCAGACAATCATCCTTGGCGCCCTTGAGCAGTTCCTCATTGACCTGGAATCCCTTGAACGTTTTGAGTCGCCCTTCAAGCTGGTCTTCCTCACCCATACTGGCCCATACATCCGTATACACAACATCTGCACCTTTAACAGCCTCTTTGGGGTCATTGGTGAACACAATATTTTTCTTTGTGTCTGCCCCTGATGCGGCAATGATGTCGGGCTTGATATGGTGGTTGTCCGGACAGGCCACCATCAGCTCCAGCCCCAGCACGGACGCTGCATTAACCCAGGAATTGGCCACATTATTACCATCTCCTACCCAGGCGATTCTAACATTTTCATACCCGCCTTTATGTTCAATCACGGTCATGATGTCGCTTAAAATCTGGCATGGATGATAGGCGTCTGTCAGCGCGTTAATCACCGGAATCGTCGAACTTTGGGCAAATTCTTCCACCAAATGGTGGTCAAAGGTTCTCATGGCCAGGCAGTCAATGTAACGGGATAAAACCCGGGCCGTATCCTTTGCCGGCTCATTTCTGGATATTTGGGTATCCTGAGTACTCATATATATGGAGTGTCCGCCCAGCTGGATCATGGCAGTTTCAAAAGCAATGCGAGTCCGGGTAGATTTCTTATCAAAAATGAGGCCCAGTGTTTTGCCGGCCAGAACAGAATCGAAAATACCTTTTTTATGACGTTCCTTCAGACTTAAGGCCCTTTCAAACAGGGCTATAAAATCCTGAGGTTCAAGATCCAGTAAACACAATAAATCCTTCTTCAATGATCTTCTCCTGCAAGCAGGCTGTCCAGTGTGGCAACCAGCTGATTAATTTCGGCGGTCCCTATAATCAGGGGAGGTGCAAATCTGAGAATTTTATCTTGAATTGCATTAATAATAAAGCCTTTTTTGAAGCACTCAGACACATACTCTGTGGCTGTTTTCCCCTTGGAAATATCAAGCTCCATGCCGAGAAGCAGGCCTTTTCCCCTGACATCCACCACTTTGTGATGTTTTTCTTTTAAACTATTGAGCTGCGCCATAAAATAAACGCTTTTCTCACGGACAGATGCCAGAAAACCCTGTTCAGAAATCAAACGAACCACTTCAAGGGCTGCAGCCGTGGCAAGGGGAGTGCCGCCAAAGGTGGAGCCGTGGCTACCAATTTCAAATCCCTCGGCGGCCTCTTTGTTGGCCAGCATAGCGCCGATGGGCACCCCATTGGCCAGGGCCTTGGCAAGGGTCATAATGTCAGGTACGACATCATAGGATTGGTGTGCGAACAGTGTGCCGCAACGGCCCATGCCGGTCTGGATTTCATCAAAAATCAGCAGAGTGCCGGTATCCGTGCACAGCTGCCTTACGGCCTTGATATATTCGGGATCGGCAGGGATGACCCCGCCCTCCCCCTGGACAGGCTCCATCATCACCGCACACACCGTATCATCTACAACAGCTTTAAGCGCGTCAATATCATTGAATGGCACATGGGCAAACCCATCCAGCAGAGGATAAAATCCCTTTTTGATTTTATCCTGACCCGTGGCGGACAGCGTGGCCATGGTCCGTCCGTGAAAGCTTTGCTGCATGGTCACGATCTTGAACCTGTCGGTCTCCCCCTTTGCCTGAAAAAACCGCCGGGCAAGTTTGATGGCAGCCTCGTTGGCTTCGGCCCCTGAATTGGCAAAAAACACGCGATCAGCAAAGGATTTTTCAGTTAAAACCTTTGCAAGTTCGGCTTGAGGTCTTGTGTAGAACAAATTGGACACATGCACCAGAGCCCCGGCCTGGGCACAAATGGCTGCAGTGAGATCGGGATGGCAATGCCCCATATTACATACGGCAATGCCGGCCAAAAAATCGATATATACATTTCCCTGATCGTCATAAAGTTTGCTGCCCCGACCTTTGACAAAGGGCCGCCCCTCACGCAAATAGGTCTTAAACACATGATCTTGGGTAAGTTGAATGCTCATTATTTTATTTCCTTAATTATTAAACTTTTTGGCAAACAGCTGGGTGCCTATCCCTGAATCCGTAAACAGCTCCAGCAAAACCGCATGGGCAATTTTCCCGTTAATGATATGGGCTTTTTTCACGCCGGCATTCAAGGCGGAAAGCCCGCATTCCACCTTTGGAATCATGCCTCCTGAAATCCGGCTGTCCCGAATCATCTGGCGTGCCTGCTGCTCATTTAACGAAGAGATAAGCGTCTTGTCACTGTCCAGCACCCCGTCTACGTCCGTGACAAGAATAAGGCGCTCGGCACGAAGTGCGGAAGCGATTCTTGCCGCCACCACATCTGCATTAATATTGTATGTTTCGCCTTTGGTGCCCACGCCCACCGGCGCAATAATGGGGATAAAGCCCTGGTCGCTCAACGTGTGAATGATCTCCGGATTTACCCGGGACACATCCCCCACCATGCCTGGATCAATGATCTCCGGTGGCTTGGTTTCATCTTCCTGGTGATAAATGGTCATTTTTTCGGCCAGGATCAATCCTGCATCCTTGCCCGTAAGACCTACGGCCCGTCCGCCTTCCAGGTTGATCCGGGAGACGACATCCTTGTTCACCTTGCCGCCTAAAACCATTTCCACCACATCCATGGTGGCATCGTCCGTATACCGCATCCCCTTGATAAAGGTAGATGTGATCCCCATGGCTTTGAGCACTTTATTGATCTGGGGACCGCCGCCATGGACCACCACAGGATTGATTCCGATGGTTTTAAGCAGGATAATGTCCTTGGAAAATTTGGTTTTCAGTTCCTCATCCACCATGGCATGTCCGCCATACTTGATCACCACGGTTTTTCCGGAAAATTTTTGGATATAGGGTAAGGCCTCTATCAATATGTCTGCAACAGTATTTTTCATAAGATATACCTGCTTAAGTCCTGATTTCTGGCAAGAGTTGACAACTGTCGTTCAACAAAATCAGAATCAATGGTAATACTGGTGTACTCCACATCCGGGGCATCAAATAAAATCTCTTCAAGCAGCCGTTCCATAAGTGTATGAAGCCGCCTGGCCCCGATGTTTTCCATGGATGCATTCACCTCAACGGCAATCCGGGCAATTTTATCCACAGCCCCCTGGGTAAAACTTAATTCCACCCCTTCGGTGCGCAGCAGGGCTATGTACTGCAGCACCAGGGCATTTTTAGGCTCGGTGAGAATACGGGTAAATTCCGATGCGCCTAAAGAGGAGAGCTCCACCCGGATGGGAAACCTTCCCTGCAACTCCGGAATAAGGTCCGAGGGTTTGGACACATGAAAGGCACCCGAGGCAATAAACAGAATATGATCTGTTTTCACGGTACCGTATTTGGTGGGCACGGAACTGCCTTCCACAATGGGCAAAAGATCTCTTTGCACCCCTTCCTTGGAGACTTCGGGTCCGTGACTCTTTTCTTTGCCCGCAATCTTGTCGATCTCGTCGATGAAAATGATGCCGGACTGTTCCACCATGGTAATGGCATCGTTTTTGACCTCGTCCATATCCACCAGATGGGCCGCCTCCTCCTGAGCAATCAGGGCAAGGGCGTCTTTGACTTTTACATTGCGGCGCTTGGTGTTTTTGGGCATCAAATTACCAAGCAGATCCTTCATATTGATACCCATCTCCTCCATGCCGGCATTTGAAAAGATTTCCACCATTGGGAAATTTTTTTCCGGGACATCAATATCTATTTTACGGTCGTCAAGCTTGCCGTCATCAAGCATTTTACCAAGCTTTTCGCGGGTATGGGCAGGGGAATTATCTTCAGGCTTTTGTGAATTATCATCCCCGGTATCCAACCCGAAGCCGGGACTACTTTTTGGGGAAGGCAACAGAATATCAAGCACCCGCTCCCGGGCGATTTTTTCCGCCTTTTCCTGAACCGCTTCCTGCTGACGGCATTTGAGCGTGTTTACCGTAAGTTCAACCAAATCCCGGATCATGGATTCCACGTCCCGGCCCACATACCCCACCTCGGTGAATTTGGATGCTTCCACTTTGTAAAATGGGGAATCCGTCAAATTGGCAAGGCGTCGGGCAATTTCGGTTTTGCCGACTCCTGTGGGGCCGATGAGGATGATATTTTTAGGTGCAATCTCATCCTGGAGATCCGGTTCGACTTGCCTTCTGCGCCATCGGTTTCTCAAGGCCACAGCCACTGATTTTTTGGCGGCATTCTGACCGATAATGTACTTATCCAATTCTGTTACAATCTGGTGGGGTTTTAAATCCTTCATTCAATGCTTTCCAATGGTTAAACGGGCAATTTTTATTAACTTTCTCTTTATTAACTTTATAAGAAAGTCTGTGTAACCTACTCAGATCTTTCAATCTTTGTTGTGGGCTATGCCTGGCAGTTGATATGTCAGGTCAGCCCATGGCTGTTATATGATTTCACTCTATGGTTTCAATGGTAACATGGTGATTGGTATATATACAGATATCTGCGGCAATTTTCATGGATTTTTCCACAATCTGCACCGGTGAAAGATCCGTATTTTCAATCAGGGCCACGGCTGCAGCCTGGGCCGCGGTGCTGCCCGACCCGATGCTGATGATGCCTTCATCCGGTTCAATCACATCCCCGTTACCGGAAAGAAGATACAGGTTTTCTTTATCGGCTGCAATCATCATGGCCTCAAGGCGGCGAAGATATTTGTCCGTACGCCACTCCCGGGCAAGTTCCACACAGGCCCGGGTCAGGCTGCCACTGTACTGATCCAGTTTCTCCTCAAGCTTTTCGGCCAGGGTCAGTGCATCGGCCGTGGCCCCTGCAAATCCTGTAATAATCCGGTCATGGTAAATCCGTCTGACCTTCCGGGCTTTATGTTTTGTTACAACATTGCCTAAAGTAACCTGTCCGTCACCCGCGATCACCACCATGTCTCCGGTTTTAATAGCAAGAATTGTGGTACCGTGAAATTGTTGATTATCCATATATGCGTCTCTCCTGATTCTGTTCGCCATAAAATATGCCGACAGTCCGGTTTTTTTGATTGAATATTGTAAAATATTTATCTTCGAGGATGGGCTTTGTCGTACACGGCCATCAAGTGATCCATGCTCACATGGGTATACACTTGGGTGGTGGACAGGCTGACATGGCCTAGGATTTCCTGAATACCCCGAAGATCTGCGCCTGAATCCAGCATATGAGTGGCAAAAGTATGCCGCAGGGTGTGGGGAGATATTTTCAGACCCAAGCCGCATTCCATGACCACCTTGTCAAGAATGCGCCGTATGGACCGTCTGCCAAGCCTTCGAAAGTCTTTGTTTAAGAATACCGCTGGGAAATTTTCCTTAAAATCAGCCCGGTAGGTTTGAACGGCATCAAGAGCCCGCCTGCCCACGGGCATGATGCGTGCCTTGTTTCCCTTGCCCAAAACCCGAATCAGCCCGGCATGAAAATCAATATCCTGGAGATTGAGCATGTGAAGCTCGCCGATTCGCATACCCGTGGAATAAAACGTTTCAAACATGGCAAGATTACGTCGCTCCATCCAGGTATCACGTTTCATGGTGTCCAACAGCCTGAAAATATCATCAATCCCCATGGCCTTGGGAAGGGTTTTCTCAAGTTTTGGGAAGGGGATGGTGTCGGCAGAATTTAACCCGATCAACCCGGCCCTGACCAGGTAATCAAAAAAAGATTTTAAGGCGGACAGACGCCTTGAAAGGGTTTTTTTACTTTTTTTCAAGGCTGTCTGGGCGGCAAGATATCTGCGCACAATCATCTTGTCTACCTGTTGCACCCTTTTTTCAAAGGCCTGTTGCCAGTTTTCATCACTGCAGTTGCAGGTATCCAGATAAAAAAGGATAAAGCTTTTTATATCCGTAAAATAGGCCCGAAGCGTATGGGCGGAATACCCTTTTTCAGCTTCCAGAATGTTCAGATAGTCATTAAGAATCATGGCGGTCCAATCCTGTACAGGCCATGACCTGTTTAAGATCGTCCCAGGCCTGGCGTTTCAGGGCAGAGTTTTTCACAAGCACCGAAGGGTGGTGGGTGACCATGACCGGCACCCCGTGGCATTGAAAAAAATCTCCCCGGATTTCTGCCAGGGGATCATCCGTCTCCTTCATCATCCGGCAGGCCTTTTCTCCGAATGCCACCACGGCCAAAGGCTTATGCGTCAGTATGTGGCGGGAAAGCAACGCGTTGTCTGCAGTATTGCAGATATACACATCTGAAGGTGTGAGATGCATGGCTGCAAGCATCTTTATCAAAAGGCCGCCGGGCTCCCCCTTAAAAAAGGTTCCTTCACTGTCCACGAGAACAATGCGCGCATCCTCAGGCCCCTGGGCATCATAAAAAGGCGGCGGCGGCCATGATGGGGTACCCCATGTTTCAAGGATATGAAAAGCGTCCCTGCCCAGGGCTATGGAGTGGTTTCCTAAACTTTTTTGAAACTTTAGAAACCGGTTTAACGCATTTAGGGCCTGGACAAACCCATGGCCGCAATCTGAATCTTTGGCTGCATTCCCGTCAAAAATATCCATGGTTTCAAGAGACCGCCTGGACAACAGCGTCCAAAATGGCGTGGGCGACCTTCTCCTTTGTCATCAAAGGCAGATCCGTGACTTGGCCGTCCCGGGTGAACAGTTTGACTTTATTGGTGTCTGCCTTAAAGCCGGAACCACTTTTACCCACAATATTGGCAGCAATCATATCCAGTTGCTTTTTCTCCATCTTGCCCACCGCATAGGTTTCAAGGTCACGGGTTTCTGCAGCAAACCCGACCAGGTACTGATTTTTTCTCTTTTTGAGCCCAATGGCCTTTAAAATATCCTTATTCTGGGTCAATTCAAGGGTGACAGCCCCTTGAGTTTCGCTTTTCTTGATTTTATGGGCCTGGACGGACACTGGTTTGAAATCACCCACGGCCGCCACTTTAATAATGATATCGGCCTGGTCCAAAGATCCAAGCATGGCATCATACATCTGATCGCAAGACCCCACGGATACGCGTGTCACACCAACAGGAGGATCAAGGCTGACGGGGCCGGACACAAGGATAACATTGGCCCCTCTTTTTTCCGCAGCCCCGGCAATGGCATACCCCATTTTACCCGAGGAGTGGTTGCTTATAAAACGTACCGGATCAATGGGCTCAACCGTGGGGCCTGCAGAAACCAGGACGGTCTTTGCTTTCAGGTCCTTTTTGTAAAAAAGCGCACAAGCCCGGTCAAAAATAAACCAGGGTTCAGGCAGACGCCCGGCACCGGCGGTTCTACAGGCAAGCACGCCTGAATCCGGGTCCAGGATATGAATGCCTGTTTCTTCGAGCAGGTCCAGGTTTTTCTGCACCCTTATATTCTGATACATATCCGTGTTCATGGACGGGCAGATCAAAACAGGGCAGGTCATGGCCAGCATAGTGGTGGTCAACGCATCATCGGCAATGCCGTGAGCCAGCTTGCCGATGCAATTGGCTGTGGCGGGCGCGATGACCGCAAGATCGGACCTTGACGCCACTTCAATGTGGGCAACGCCGGAACCGGGCCCTTCCCACAAATCCAGCATCACCGGATTTTCCGAGAGCACCTCAAAGGTGGCAGGCCCCACAAACCGGGTGGCAGCCCGGGTCATCGCCACGACCACATCAGCCCCGGCCTTTTTGAAAAGCCTAAGCAGTTCAACGCATTTATACGCGGCAATACCGCCGGTCACCCCTAAAAAAATGTGTTTACCATTCAATGTCATCAATAGGTCCCATCGCTTGTGGGATTTTCCGATACGCCGCGGAAAATTGGGGCTATGCCGATTTCAACATAGGTATAAATCTGCTCTTCACGAATTGTAATCACAGCACACCGGGTGGCCTTTTGAAATACCATGATGGTGGTTTCCAGGGCTTTAATCCTGGAAAGGACCGTCCAGTTGTCCTTTTCCATGCTCATGGAAAAGAACTGATAAAGGGAGTTTGCCTCCACCCGCCCCTTAAGGGTAAGAAGTCCGGATCTGAATCCGGGCGTTGACACCACAACCGTACGGTTTTTAATAATTGTCAACCCCTCGGGAACCAGCACATCCTCAAAATCATGGTAAACAGCAACGGGTTGCTTCGCTATCCCCGACTGGGGGGGCGTGACCTGATCCGAAGGAGATGCCCCCTTAGAAACCCCGCACCCTGAAACAAAAATAAGGGCTGTAAAGACCAAACAAACTAAAAAAGCTGATGCCGGACAATGACGAATTTGCATTAATTTTCTCCAGGTTATTCGTTAGCGCAATTGCTATTTCTTCTAAAACGAATCTCCTTAAATGTCAATTCAATGATTAAAACCACAAAGTTCATGAAGAACACGAAGTTTAGGAGGCGAATCTCTTCGTGAACTTCGTGTTCTTCGTGGTAAACACTCAATGCTTAAGCAGAGTCGCCGTACGTTTAACAGCGCAAAAATCACCACACATGGTACAGACATCTTGTTCCTCGGGTTGCGAAGATTTTCGGAAACTCCTTGCCTTTTCCGGATCCAGGGCGCAGTCGAACTGACCCTCCCAGTCCAGCTCACCCCGGGCTTTGCTCATTTTATGGTCAATAATCTCGGCCCCTTTAAGCCCCTTGGCCAGATCTCCGGCATGGGCGGCGATCCGCGATGCCATAATACCTTCTTTAACATCGTCTGCGGTTGGCAGTCGCAGATGTTCGGCCGGGGTGACATAACATAAAAAGTCGGCACCATGCATAGCGGCCAGGGCACCACCGATGGCGGAGGTGATATGATCGTAGCCGGGGGCAATATCGGTAACCAGGGGACCAAGCACATAAAACGGGGCGTTGTGGCAAAGCTTTTTCTGAAGTTGCATGTTCATCTCTATCTCATGCAGCGGCACGTGACCCGGCCCTTCAATCATGACCTGCACATTTTTTTTCCAGGCCTGCTTGGTCAGTTCTCCCAGGGTGATCAGTTCCTCGATCTGGGGGGCGTCGGTTGAATCCTTTATGGCACCCGGCCTGAGTCCGTCCCCGAGGCTGATGCAGACATCATGGGCCTGGCAAATATCCAGTAACCGGTCAAAGTGTTCATAAAAGGGATTTTCGTTGCCGGTTTTTTCCATCCATTCAAACAGAATAGCCCCGCCTCTGCTGACAATTCCGCACAATCGTGGATTGGTTTTTATGCTTCGGGCACATTTTTGGTTAAGTCCGGCATGAATAGTAATGAAATCAATCCCGTTGGCGGCATGGATCTCAACGGTTTCAAACCACTCTTCCAGGGTTATCTCCTCTGTGGGCTTTCCGGTACGGGTTAAGGTGTCATAAATGGGGACCGTACCGATCATCACAGGAATTTGTTCCACCAGACGCTTTCGAAATGTTTCAGTGTCGCCGGATACACTCAGATCCATAACGGCATCTGCCTGGTATTCTATGGCCAACTGTGCTTTTTTTATTTCCGAATCAAAACAGCAGACATCTTTGGATACGCCTAAATTGACGTTAATTTTAGTTTTAAGTCCTTTTCCCACGCCTGCCGCTTTCAGGTTTAAATGATGTTTATTGGCAGGGATGGCAATTCGACCCTGGGCAAGGCCATCCATGAGCTCCTCTTTTGAAATGGATTCATTGGCGAGCACCTGTTCCATCTGAGGGGTGAGAATGCCTTTTCGGGCTGCATCCATCTGAGTCGTATATGACTGTGACATATGTACATCTCCTGTTTTATATTTCTATATATAATATATGGGGAAACTGAAACGGAAGGGCCGGGAAATGACAGACAAGCTCTATGCCAAAGCTTTAACCACATTTCCTACGCCGGTACGAACCGGATCAGGTTCCAAGGGTTGAAGTCTTGAGCCAACTTCTCTCAGCTTTTACGAAAGCACCCCCGTGATTAACTGGAATGTCACATACTTGATTCGGAAGGTTCTGTCAATGGATTAAGAGTCTGTTTGGCAATCAGACGTTTTGAATAGAATTTCAATTTATAAATACAATGTATTGAAATAAAATCAAAACGATGAAATATAATCAATTCGATTTATTCCAATGGCAGACTGGCTTTCAAGAGAATCAAGGGCGAGCCTGCCTCTATCAGGACAAACGCATTAAAAATTGACACATGTTTTTGATTTTGGCATAATAATTGAATAATAAATTTAATGACGCTCATTCAGCTGGGGCTGAACCCAAATTTTATAACCAACTACACTTACTATAAAAATATTTTAGTTATAAAGTAGAATTCATGAATAACAAAATATTAAAAACTGCCACAGGTTTTACGTTGTTGGAAATCATTATTGTATTGGCGATCATGGCAATCGCCATGACCATTGCAATCCCAAATGTCATGTCCTGGTTGCCCAATTATCGCTTAAAAGCGGCGGCACGTGAACTCTATTCCAATATGCAGAAAGCCAAATCTGAAGCGCTTAAACGCAATTGCAGTGTAGGCATTACCTTTTCAACGGTGACGTTCCCGACTCAGGGGGGAGGATATACGGTCTTTCTTGATAATGGTGATGGTGCAGGAACCGCTGATAACGCAATACAAGACGGTGGAGAAGTAACGTTGTTAGCGGTTGCAATGCCCATAGGTTGCACACTTTACCAAGCCAGCTTTAGCGGAACACCAATGACTGGCTATAATTCCCGTGGATTCCCCCTTGACAGCAAGGTAGGTTCTGCAAGATTAAGGAACAATAATTCCGTCTGGTATGAAATGGCTTTGTCCAATTCAGGATATCCGAAAATACGAAAAAGTCATGACGGAACAAATTGGAACTGATGAAAGAGGGATTAGACCAATAACAGATGGGGAAATAATGAAAAAATATATATCGCCATGCATGGAAAATGCCGGTTTTACCCTGATTGAAGTTCTCTCCGCTCTTGCCATTTCCGGTATTCTCTTAGTAGGGGTATACGCACAGTTCACATCCCAACAGGCCAGTTATATAGCCCAGGATCAGGTGGTGGAAATGCAGCAAAACCTGCGTGCCGGAATCGGATATATGACTCAGGAACTGTGCATGGCGGGATATGACCCTTACAGATCAGGGACGGCAGGTATTGAAACAGCAAATTCGACCAGTGTTGTTTTTACCTATGTTGCTGATGATGACAAGTTGGATAACGATAATGCCGATGGTGACAACGACACATCCACCGGTGTGAACGAAACGGGCGAATTACAAACCGTTACCTTTGATTTATATGATGCCTATGGCGATGGAGACAATGATATCGGCAGGCAAGTGGGTGGAATTAAACGTGCCATTGCCGAAAATATTGAAGCGCTGGAATTTCTTTACCTTGACTCCGCTGGCGCTGTGGTGACCGATCCGGATAAGATAAAAACAGTACAAATTTCTCTTCTGGCCCGCGTGGGGAAGCGTGACCGTAATTTTTCCAATACCAGGACCTACTCGTCCGCATCCGGGGATGTCTGGGGACCTTACAATGACGGGTTCAGACGCCGCTTTCAGATTGTAACCATCTACCTCAGAAATACGGAGAGTTGACCCGTGAATAAGCAGCAAAGTCATAATGATGCCGGTTTCACTCTTATTGAAGTGCTTATTGCGCTGATGGTTTTCAGCATCGGCATTCTCGGCATTTCTCTGATGCAGTTACAGGCTATTCGGGGCAACAGCGTGGCCAATCATCTGACTGAAGCCACGGTGTTCGGCAGTGATCAGATTGAACAAATGCTGTCCTGGGACTATGACGACGACAATCTCAAATCGAACAACAACTATACCTATACGCTGCCCGATGGTACTACCACTATTACTGCAGATGGCCATCAGGCTGATAGCGATAACTTCTGTGAGGCATATTGGCAGATCACCGACAATACCCCGGTCACGGGTAGTAAAACAATTGATGTTACAGTATTCTGGAATCAAAAAGGAGCGCTGAAAAGTTTCAGCCTTTCGGTTGTCAAGGCGCAATAGTGTGAGCTTTTTTTTCAGGATACATCCAACGAATTGAGGGAGATATGAAGCCGCTTAATCATGTGAACAACCAACAGGGTTTTGCTTTGATATCCGTAATGCTTTTTCTGGTATTGCTGACTGTCATCGGTATTGCGGCGCTGAATACAACCGGCGTGGAGCTGCAGATAACCGGGAATGACCGGATTTACAGAACGGATTTCTATAACCAGGAAATGAGCCTGGCTGCCGGGAAGCTCAATTACAGAACCTGGCTTACGACTGGTTACCTGACATCGGATGAAAGCACTGCCTATTTTCCCCAGGCGGGAAGTGATGATAATGGTAACGGCATTACTGATCTCAGTGAAATGATCAAAAATGGCGAGGTTATCGGGAGTTACAGGATCAGAAACAATGTTTCCACCGCGACCGACATCAGTGCCTGGGAAGACCTGTCCACCTTCGGCAGCGCTGCCGACCACCCGGCCAACCAGGTGCCGGTTCTGAATCACCGAGACAAACCCCTGCCGGGAAGCGGCTACGATCCCAAGAACTTTGAAATCCGCCGTTTTACCATTACGGCCTATTCCGTTAAGAATGACCGCAAGGTGATTTTGCAGGAAGGCGTTTACAAGGTGTTTAACAAATATGAATAAGTTCCGATCAATAAGCCTCTGGAATTTCCGGATGCTAAGTCAGGAGGAAAAAATATGAAAACCAAACTGTTATTGTTATTGGGACTAATCGCATGGACATCATTTGCCCTCGCGGAAGATGTCGATATTTACGGCGTCGCGAATATTGAGGTCAAGCCTAATGTCCTGATTATTCTAGACAACTCCGGAAGCATGGCGACAAAAGACGTGCCAAGCAACCAGAGTGATGATTATAATCCTGCCACCACATATTCCGGCTCTTATAGTGTCAATAAAGTTTATTATAAGGATGGAAGCACGTGGAAGTGGTATTTTGACGACATCACGTCAACAAAATGGCAATGCTCTGTTGCTGAAACCGACCTTCTCAGCAAAGGATACTGGACGGGCAGGCTGTACAAAAACTACCAAAACAAAGTAACCTGTTCATCCAATGGGACTTCCAGAGATTACGCTCTGGGCAATTACCTGAATTTTGCAGGGGGAGGCGCAGACCGTTCGCGCATGGAAGTTGCCAAGGAGGTCGTTGCCAACCTGATTATCGATAACAACGAAAATGTCAACTTCGGACTGATGGCGTTTAATTACGAGCACGGAGGGAAAGTTGTTGCCAACTGTGGGGCGACTCAGGCGACGCTCGTCGGAACTTATGACCCCGCAACGAGTGCGATGGCGGACTCGGCTCAATCTGCATACGGAGCCGTCGGTCTGTTGAAATCAGATACCTGGACGCCACTTGCGGAAACCCTGGCCGAAGCCGGGCTCTATTTCGCCGGCAAAGCAAGTTGGTTCAACAGTGGCATCACCTACACCAGCCCCATAGAATACCGTTGCCAGAAAACCTACATCATCCTGGTCACCGACGGCGAGCCGACCAAGGATGACGATAAATTCGCGAGCAAAAAATATATTATCGACAGTTACCTGTCGGACAGCCATACTGATATTTATAACAGCAGTGGTTATAGCTATGATGCGAATGACAGCCACTACAGTTTTCTGGATGATGTCGCCTATTTTCTCAAACACACGGATATCCGGTCGGACCTGGGCAAAACGGGTGACTTTGAAGATCAGACGATAACGACCTATACTATTGGTTTTCAGACAGCACAGGACCTGCTCTCCTTGACAGCAACCCGTAGCGGCGGCGAATACTATCAGGCGACCAATGCGGGAGAACTTGGCGTGGCCTTGAACAGCATTATCGTGGCCATTAAGGAACAAAACGAAATTTTTACCGCAGCGGCAGTGCCGGTCAGTCGCGCCAACAAGGCCTACGCCGGCAATTATGTTTACTACGGCATGTTCCAGCCCACCAACACTGGCAACTGGTACGGAAATCTGAAAAAATATGGCATTACCGATGACGGCGTCATTCAGGATAAAAACGGCATCGCCATTGAGAGTGGCGGCACGGTGGTTGACAATGCCGTCTCATACTGGAGTAATGCGGCGGATGGTCCCAAGGTGACCGCAGGCGGCGCTGGTGAAGTTCTTCAAGATCGGGCGACGGACCGGGATATCTACACCTATACCGGAACAACGTCGGACCTGACGGCCTTAAGCAACAAGTTTAGCACAGACAACTCCACCACTCTCAACACGTATACCGACCTGACCGACACGGTCATTGATGCTGTGCGTATCGGTGTGGCCGATGACTGGCCGCTGGGAAGTCTGCTACACTCCCAGCCTATAGTTGTGCATTATGATACGAACAACGATGGCACTGAGGACCATTCGATGATCTATGCCGGGGCTAATGACGGCATGCTGCACTGCTTTGACGATGAAGACGGAAAAGAACTGTGGGGCTTTATTCCCCAGGACCTTTTGGGCAATCTGAGTTCCAAGGTGGACTCCTCCGGCCTGGAATATTTCGTTGACGGGACGCCGGTCTATTACCACTACGATCATGACAATTCATCGAGCACACAGGAGAAGAAACTGCTCATTTTCGGCGAACGCCGCGGGGGCAAGCATTACACCGCCCTGGATATCAGCAGCTACAGCGCACCGGCGTTCAAATACAGCATTACTCCCGATATCCTGGGCACGGAAGAACTCGGACAGTCTTGGACGGATCCCCAGGCGCTTCAAATGGGGCATATGGATGGCGCCACCTATAAAACAAGGGATGTTTTTCTCATGGCCGGAGGCTACGATATTAACCAGGATTTACTCCCCACAGGCACCCCTACAATAAATGCAACTGATTCTATGGGGCGGGCGGTGTACACAGTTGATGCCCAGACCGGTACCCTGTTCAGTAATTTTTTGTTCAGTCATGACAACTACAGTGCCATGACCCACTCCATTATCGCGGTCTCAGGTTTTGAAAACCCCAAGACCCGCACCACCACCAGAGTGTATGCCGGAGATATGAACGGCAACCTGTTCGCCTTTCGGGATGATATTTTCCATCGCAACACCAGCATCAGCAAAGCATCTGCCTTCGATGGAAAGTACGACGGGCAGGAAGACGGCGTCTGGGGACAGAGGCTGAAACTCTATGCGTTGCCGGGCAAAAAGATCTTCTACGCCCCCACCATTCTGAATGAGTACTTTCCGGTCGAGTTCACCTATGAAGCCGGGGAGAAAAGTGACAAAGAGGAAACGGTGCTCGAAAAACGCGTCGGCGATTACACCTTTTTCGGAACCGGTGATCGGGAACATCCGGAAAGGACGGATATCCTCAATGGATTTTACGCCATCAAGAACAACTGGCAATGGTCAAGCGAATCCCCAGTGATCGTTGAGGCTTACGTCGATAAAACCGATGGAAAGGTCAAGGCAAAGAATGACAGTCATACCGTTGTCGGTGGTGAAGACGACCCTGACGAATTGTTCCTTCTCGATGTGACCGATGATCTTCTTCAGAATGAGGAGGCTGATTCGGATGTCAGCCTGCGTTATACTAATTATGTAAAAAGTGCTATAGATCACGAAAACAATAGGGGCTGGTTTATCCTTCTGAAGGAGGCGAACGGCAGCCAGGTGGGCGAAAAGGTAGTCTCTTCCCCTCTGATCTATGACGGTGTAATCTATTTTTCCACCTATGTTCCTGATGATGACGATGAGGATAACAGTGATGATCCATGCGCTGTTTCCGGGGCCGGGGGCAATGGCTATCTTTACGCTCTCGGTTATAAGTACGGGGAGGCTGCCATTAATTACGATACCGATAATGATGATGGAGAAAAAAAAGTTCTGGGGCGGCAGGATCGGCGCAAGAAACTTAAAAACAAGGGGATTCCACCCCAACCTGTCCTGATTATCCCTCCTGAAAAACCGACCATTATTATCGGCCTTGAAACAAACGATCCAAAAGTTCCAGTCGGCTTGAAAAGAGCATTCTGGCGCCAACTTAACAAATAATAACACCATCGTTCAGGAGACTTTTATGCTGAAGAAAATAATCTCCCTGGCTGTGTTTGCCCTGCTTCTCCTTAACGGAATCTGTGGCATGGGCATAGCCGCTGAGAATGAATCCGTTTTTTTTGAACTTAACGCCAAGGTAATGGACATTGATTCAATCAGGAACCTGGCAATAATTGCCGAAAAAGAGTTTAAACTCATCTCTCATTATGATGAAAAAGGTAAAAAGACCTGGGATACGCTTTTTCTGGACAAAGAAGGTAATCAGATTACCCCGGATCAGATTAAAAAGAGAGACAGAGTCCTGGTGCGTGGAAAAAACGATAACGGAACGAGCATTGCAAGGGAAATAATTTTACTTGAATGAGAATTTGGGGAAGGCAATCCTATATAGCGAGATTTGGGGTCACCCATTAAAGGCCGGGTCACCCTTGATTTGGACTGATTATAACGGATTTGGGGAACCCGTCCGTAAGCCTCCCAATGAATCCGCAATAATCAAGGCTTGACCCCTCTTCTTTCTTCTTCTGGGTTAACGATCTAAAGGATCTTTACACGGCTGACAGCAAATACTATAAGAACGGGACATTAACCAAAAATAAGAACAGATACGTATTCCAGGCAGATCTCGCCGATGCATGGTAGAAATTTAAGAAGGGAAAAATGACCGCACAGCCCCAAGAAAAAAATAAAATGACACCAAGGGAATACCTTACGCGTGAAAGAAGTTCTTTTGATATCAAACATGAATTTTTTAACGGTGAAATTTTCGCTATGGTTGGCGCCGGAAGAAATCATAACCGTATCAATGTTAATCTCACAAGAGAATTAGGTAACGATTTTAAAGCCAATCAGTTCACTTGTGATCTATTCTCCAACGACATGCGGGTAAAAATTGAAGATAGCTATGCCTACCCTGATATTGTCATCTTCTGTGGAGATGCAAAATTTGAGGATAATGAATTTGATACGCTGACAAACCCGGTTATCATTATGGAAATTCTTTCAGATTCAACAGAGGCATTTGATAGAGGGGATAAATTTGCTTATTACCGAGTGATCCCCACACTTAAAGAATATATTCTTATTTCTCAAAAAAAAATCCGGGTTGAACAGTTCATACTTAGGGATGATAACAAATGGGAATATCGTTCATATGAAGGTACGAACCTGGTTTTAAATATGGAATCTATTCAGTGTGAATTGCCGTTATCTGAAATTTATTTAAACGTTAAGTTTGAATGAGGGTGGATTTGGGGAACCCGTCCGTAAGCCTCCCAATGAATCCGCAATAATCAAGGTTTGACCCCACTGCTTCCAATGTCGAGTCAACTATCCCTCCTGAATCAGAGATTCAGAAGGGGTAGTTGACTTTTGCCATGTCAGAAAGTGTTTTCTGATTCCTAAGCTGGCTCCTGACTGCTTCCAACTCTCCTTTGATCTGTGCTGCTGAATTTATAATCTAACACTACAGCGACAATGGAACACTTCTCTAACCATGTCCTGATTTGTTCTCCTTCTATAGTTTCCATGAAATATCCACAAAGAAACGCGTAGTTAATCAAATTCAATATTCAGATAAATTTCAGATAACGATAACTCATAATTAACAGATTCCATCTTTAAACTCTGATCTGTATTTACATAGGAACGGTATTTCCAGCCATCATCCATACGTGTATATTGTTCAACATGATATTCATATTGAGAAATAAGGATATATTCTTGAAGTGTTGAAATCGCCCGGTAATAAGCAAACTTTTTTCCCCTGTCAAATGCTTCTGTTGAATCGGAAAGGATTTCTATGATGGCAATTGGGTTTGTTAATGTGTCAAATTCATTGTCTTCAAATTCTGCATCACCACAATAAATTACAACATCAGGATAGGCATAACTATCCTCAAGTTTAACCCGCATGTCATTAGAAAACAGATTACAAGCGAATTTATCAGTTTCAAACTTATTATATAACTTTGCTGTGAGGTTGATATTAATACGGTTATGATTTCTTCCGGCACCAACCATAGCGAAAATTTCACCGTTAAATAATTCATGTTTAATGTCCAGGGCGCTTCTTTCCATTGCCAAATATTCCCCCGGAGTCATTTGATTTTTTTCTTGCGGTTGTGCGGTCATATCCTGCTCCATATCGATTTTCGATGACTCATTGATTTTATTACCATACTATTTTATTCAATCAAATAAATTCAAATATTTAGCCAAAATCAGTATAATGACTAATATATCCAATGAAACGGTATAAATCTATAATTTTTTCGTCTGCAGCGTTTGCAAGTAAAAACGTTCCATTTTCTCTGCTTGGTCCGGCCACAGGGGAATGGAACGTTCGGGGATGCATGGTGATTGCTGATCAGGCCATAACGGTCATGAATGACATCGTGGTTCTGACAAAACCAATAATCAAGGTGTGACCCTAACTGCCCTAACGCCCCTTAAAATAAATTGACATCCGTTTTGTTCCATATATACTTGTGGCGTATTTATTCTCATAATTTGAAGTAGCCATTGAGGTACCCTTGCAGAAACGCAAAAAACTTCCCATTGGTATTCAGACATTTGCCAATCTCATTGAGGAAGGCTATCTATATGTAGATAAAACGCCTTTTATTGGTCTGTTGGTCGAACAGGGCAAATACTATTTTTTGTCTCGTCCCCGGCGGTTCGGCAAAAGCCTGTTTCTGAGTACTCTGAAATCCTCCTTTGAAGGTCGAAGAGAGTTATTCCAGGGCCTTTTTTTGTATGATAATTGGAACTGGAGTCAGAGCAATCCTGTGGTACACATCAGTTTTGGGGCCGGTGTAGTCAGAAGTGTGGAAGAACTTCGGGAGACCTGTGATGAAATTCTGTATGATCACAGCCGGGCTTTTGGCATTGAGTATCACAAACAAAGCTACAAGGGACGCTTTGCCGAACTGATCCAGACGCTTTATGAAAATAGTGGTCGCCGGGTGGTGGTGGTGTTGGTGGATGAGTACGACAAACCGATTCTGGACAGCATTGAAAACACCGTGCTTGCCATTGCCATTCGTGAGGAACTTAAAAACTTCTATTCCGTGATCAAGGACGCAGACCCTTATATTGAATTCGTACTCATCACCGGGGTATCCAAATTCAGCAAGGTTTCTCTGTTCAGCGGATTGAACAATCTCAAGGATATTTCCCTGGACAAGCGTTTTTCTGATATTTGCGGTTATACCCAGGAAGACTTGGAGACCGTATTTTCCTGCTGGCTGGACAATAACGTGGATCTGGCCATGGTCAAGACCTGGTACAACGGTTACAACTGGCTGGGCCGGAAGGTCTACAATCCCTTTGATATTCTGCTCTATCTGGATAGCAGGGAATTTAGGAATTTCTGGTTTGAAACCGCTACACCAACATTTTTGATCCGTCTGATGCAGGAGAAACAATACTATATCCCTAAATTACATAACCTGAAGGCCAGCGAGAAAATCCTGGGCAGCTTTGATGTGGATCGGCTGGAAATCGAAACACTTTTGTTTCAAACCGGTTATTTGACCATAAAGGCAACACAGCGCATGGGCGGCATGCGTCAGTTTCAGCTTAGCTATCCCAATCAGGAGGTCCGGCAAAGCCTGACCGACTATATTCTTTCATTTCTCAGCGACACCACCGTTGCTCAGGAAAATAACAAATTCGCACTGTATGAAGCTTTAGCTGATAATGACTTTCATGGGTTAAAGCAAACCCTGCAGGCGTTTTTTTCCTCCATTCCTCACGACTGGTACCGAAAAAACCAACTGGCCAATTACGAGGGCTATTACGCCTCCATTGTGTATTGCTATTTTGCCGCCCTGGGAGTAGATATCCGTGTTGAAGACGCTACCAATCACGGCCGCATTGATATGACGGTTAAACTTGGCGCAAATATTTACATTTTCGAATTCAAGGTAGTGGAACTTATCCCTGATGGCCACGCTTTGCAGCAGATCAAGGAGAAAGGTTATGCCGACAAGTATCGCACCCAAGGGGTTTCTATTCATCTGATAGGCGTGACGTTTTCAAGCAAAAAGCGCAATATAATAGCTTTTGAGGTGGAATCATAGCAATCTTGGTTATGATCAACCCCGTTAATTTGGACGATGGCGAACTAAAAGCCGCGCCTTTCTGTTCAAACAGGCTCTAAGATATATCTTTGTTCTCAAAGATAAATACTGCCGTAATCAGCACAACGGCAATATAACTGACCGCATAAACAAAGCTTAACCCAAGTTCCTGGCCCGGGATGACCAGATCATGGACCACCCGGGTCTTGTAGTTTAGACGCTCAAGATTGGGCAGGATATAATATGCCCCGTCGGCCAATGCCTTAAACACAGTGTCTTCGGATGCTTTGGCAAGCAGTCTTAAATCCTGGGTAAAATGTCCGATGATAAAAATGGCCAGGGTGAACATACCGCTTAAAAACGGGCTTGAAAATGCGGAAAAAAAAACGGCAAAGGCCAGAATTACCAATATTTCAATGTAAATGGGTACAATGGCTGTTAACAGAGACCATGGCATTATTTTCTCATATACGAAACAAAGGGCAAACAACAATATAGTCATCACCGCAACTTCCACCAGGATAGTCAGGCTTAGCCCTAAATATTTGCCCATGAGAAACTGCCACCGGGCCAACGGTTTGGAAAAAATAATGGTTTTACCCTGATCCCGGCAGGAGAGGATAATGTCACGCACAGCTTTACGACCCATGGGGTCCAGGCCTGACATGGGTTCATCCAAAATCAGCAGTTTGGGATCATTGACCAGGGCCTGCGCAATACCGATGCGCTGGAGCATGCCCCGGGAAAATTTGCGCAGCTGGGTATCCCCGGCATGGGTCAGCCCCACAAGATCCAGCAAATAGCCGACCTTTTTTTTGCGTTCAGTGCCCGTCATATCAAACAGGCTGGCATAAAAAGCAAGGGCCTCGGCACCCGTAAGATATGCGTAGAAATAGGGTTGCTCCGGCAAATATCCGATCATGGCCCGGCTGATTCTATCCTTTGCCGCACACCCCCAAAAAAAAGATCTCCCCTTTGTCCGGCCGTATCAGGCCGAGCATCAGCTTGAATGTCGTAGTCTTACCTGCGCCGTTGCCGCCCAAGTATCCAAACACTTCATTGTCCCGGATCTGAAAATTCGCAATACCGCAAAACTCACCCCGAAAAGGGTTGAATAAAGGAAGTTCTCATGGCAATAAATGTTTTGCCAAAAACAAAGACTCCCAAAGGAGAACATGCCATGAGAACACGTCGTATATTATACCCTCAAACATCGGAAATGTACATTTGCGAATTAGATCAATGTCCGTTGTGTGGTGAACAACTGGAGTTGAGTCGTTATTCAAGCGGACATAAAATTGTACAAAACCTGTCATCGACAGTGGAAGTCGGTTATTGGCCCAAGCAGTGCGACAGTCCCGGTTGCACCAATTACGGGGAAAAGTGGCGATCCTCCGAATGGCAGCAAATTGCTCCGATGTACTGCACCTATGGTTTTGACGTCATTACAACGATCGGATGGCAACGACAGGCCAGCAGATGTACTTTCGAAGAGATTCACTCGGATTTAGCCGGTAGAATCACCATCAGTGAAGCCCGACACGCTTTCTGCCAGTTGCATTATCTCAAAAATATTGCTGAACCGGCAGCATCGGCTGATGAGACAATGAAAGTTGAACTCAGGAAAACGGTCCGGGAAAAGGCCGGCGAGATCATCCGTCCGGAGCATGTGGAACAACCCGGGGTATTGACGGTAACGGGTTTGCTGCCGTCAGCGGTCATTGAAAATCCTACTGCCGAGGGGAAAACGGAACAACATTCAGTCGATCCGGTTACAGCACGCTCTGAGTGAAGCCCTCAAATGCTTTACGGATAACTATGATCAATTGAGTGAAGTTGCCGGCTGGCTGATTCATATCTCGACGTTGCTCGACCCAGACGAAAACCCGTCTCGAACGGGAGATGAGGTAGAAAACGAACTGGTTGAGTACCTGGACCAGTTACTTGAGCAAAACAAGGATAATCCGACACTGTTCATGTTCGCAAGCAAGATACGTAAAACTACTCGTAATTACGCCTCCGGCTTGTTTCACACTTATGATGTACCCGCTTTGCCGAGAACGAATAATGATCGGGAAAGTGAATTCCGCGGACTCAATCAGCGCCTACTGCGAACAACAGGGCAAAAAGGAGCTACAAAGCGTATGATCCAACGTTCTGGAGCGTGGGAATTGATTCCGCGCCCGGGAAATCTTGAGGAAACAATTAGCGTGTTCTCATCTGTTGATATGGATCTCTTCCGTGAAGAACGACAACGACTTTGCAATCACCGTAGTCGCTTCAAACTCCATACCCGTTCCGGCAAAAAAGTTCAAACGGAACTGGAAAAATTGACGGCACGCTGGCTGGAATTGCCACAGGATAATCAAAAAAGGTGAGTTTTGCGGTATTGCGTCTAATGTAATAATCAAGGTTTGACCCCATATTCTAATAATAGGAAGATCACCATTTAATCATAACGCCATATTGATTAAACACAGAATCGCATGACAGCAAGACAAGCGATTCGGTCTGTGCCTGGGCTATGAGCATACGGTCGAACGGATACTTGGTAATCCACCATAAAAAAGTGTGGGTGTCCAAAAGGAATTTCACTGTTCAAACGCTTTAAGGATATCTTGTGGAAGCGGCTCAAAAAAATCAGAAGGAACTTTGAATTTCCCTTTGGCTGAGCCCGGTCTGCGGGGGCTGATATCTTTTGATATCGGCACAAGTTTTGCGACAGGCTTACCATGGCGGGCTATAATAATTTCTTCCCCGTTTTCAACAGATACAATTAATTTTGAAAACTGTGTTTTTGCTTGGTGTATATTAACTTGGGCCATGATTGCTCTCCTTTTATTAAAACAGGCTAAGATTAGGCTATTTTATTGATGCGTGCCTGTCAACGTTTGCAAATAAAAATCTTCCATTTTTTCAGCACCGGAGTTACTTAAATCTTGACATGGGTACACCTTGTTGCACTAATAGTTTATACTGATTATCTGTACCTTTCAGCTTCATTTCCGTTACCCGGGCTCGCTGTGCCGCCTTTTAAGGCAAAACAGGTTTGCTTTTCCACAATAGGCAAAAGATTCACGAGCAGGCGCACTTGGTCAGAATATGGAGTTTTCATCTTCTTTGACCATCTGTTTGGGAATCGTTATCTGATAAGCAGCATCAAAAACACCGCTTTTGACAAGCATGCGCTTACCCCGGCCTAAATCTATACTCTTGGTTTCCAACTCTTTCATCCAAGCATGATCATGGCGATCACTAAACCATAAAAATAGTCTTTTTGCCTTTACCTGCTTGCAGCATGTCAGCAACTTAACAAGCAGTTTCGGTCTTAAATTGACGGCGCTTTCAAAAAATGTATCCGCTGTTAAAAAATCAGCAATGTCCCGCACATCCGCCAATAATTCAAGCAAGGCAAGTTCCGGAGTACTAAATGGAATCGGCCAATCCCAGGAACCAAAAGGCCGGATGATCAACCCAGGCTCGGGAAGTTCTTCAAACAGTTTTTTATTATGAATTTCAAATTCGAAAGAATCTGTAAAAATGCGCGTCCAACTCGGTATTTTTACAGTGCTGTATAGACGAATACGTTGTGTATCACCCAGCGGCAGATAATGAGCTAAGCCTTGCAATTCAAGCGCACTGCGACCGCCCACATGTACATCATATCCCATTTCATTCAGCGAAAAGACCACATGCTCCCATTTAAGAGGAGGCCCTGGACGTCTGTATATACCACGACTTAAGGCCACGAGCTTACCTGCCCGTAAGGCATAATCTACCCTGGGCCGACTACCCCCGCTCCTTTAACCAGGTGCGACTCACTACTTGCCCATCAGGGAGGGATTGCTCAAGATTTTTTGTATTTTCAGGCGGCATGGTTTATAATTACATCTTCATGCATAGTTTATATATGCATCGAGAATAAATTTCAAACCATTTGTTTAACTTCACCCAAGTGGTCAATACGTTCGACTTTGACGGTTTCCAATGTTTGGCCCTCTGTGTGTGTTGATTATGATGCTGCAAAGAGGGTATATTCAAATTTTTTAAAATTCAACTGCTCAATGTCGATTGTACAATCTGATCCATGCCATTTTTTAAAGCGTGCATCTCATGGAGCAACTGCTTAATTGAAGAGTCTTTAAAGCTTGAGCTTAATCGCTGGAAAATGAGTATAAATCAAGCTAAAATGGCTGGATCATAACACTGGAAATAAAAATAAGTCGCCCACTTGCCGAAAGGATACGTCCACTGTATAGATCTGCGGACCAAGATACGATCAATTATAAAACTTTGGTTTAGTATTTAACCTTACCTTCTTTTAAAGTATATGGCCTGTGATAAGGATTGTCAGGTATCGCGGAAAGGATTTCACTGCTAACAAGCTCTTCCAACTTATTCGGCATTCGTTCGTATCGAAACTGGAAGCTATGAACTGCGTCTTGGAGTATTTTAACACCTTGAAGCGCCTGAATACGTTCTCTTATTTGTTTTCTATTTTCCTCTTCTTCCGACTTTTCATACATGATGGTAAGAAAACCAATGGCGACATCAATTTGACCGCTTTCCACTGCAAGCCGGCCCGCCATTGTAGATAGGTAAGAAGGCGAATCAGGAATCCTGGCTGCCGACATGAGTTCCTTGGCAGCACTTAAATTATCCTTTAAAAAGTAGAAGTGGGTAAACCCCATATAAAAACCGGGAATCCAATCCAGCGGCAGATGCTCCTTGCTGTTTTTCAAAATGGCAAGAGCGTCGTCATGTTTTTGGGCGCGCCAGGATAGCGTGGTATGCGCTAACATATATGTGCTTCTGAAGTAAGGATCTAAAATATTGCTCTGTTTTAGGAGGCGTGCCACAGCATCCCAATCTTCAGAACTTGCACCAAATGATTCTTGACTGCCGTTGAAACTGGCTGCTTCCAGCAGAAGATAATCGGCAAACAACCCCTTGAATTCGCCTGCCAGGGCTCGGATCAGCTTATCTGGAACCGGAATGGCGGCCACGTGTAGTTTATATTTGATATCGGCAAGGGAGTCCTCGACGCGGCCATGGCTGAATCCATATCCAACAAAAAGGCATGCAATTAAAGCTGCGATCCATGTCGTTTTTATACTGCCTTTCATGACAACTCCCGTCGCTGGAAAACAAGGATCGTCAGCATGAGGATAATCCCGATATAGCAAATGGCGTAAATAGCCGTCCACAGCAGGGCAAGGGGTTCAAGCACCAAGCCGTAACCTGCTGCTGTTTTCATGTCAAAGGCCTGAAGGTTCGGGAATATCCAAGTCACGATCTTGATAAGATGATAGTACGCAGGATTGACGTCTCCCTCTTCTAAAAATCCTTTTCGGACAAGTTCAACGTTCTGGCCAATAAAATAGGAACAGGCAGTGACCAGCAGTGCGATAAAAGAACTGTTGGTGAGGCAGGTAAAAAGCTGTGCCATCGCCGTGAGAGTCATCAAGCCCAAGTAGTTGAAGCATATGGCGAGAATAAATATCTTCCACGAATAGTTGGCTGGAATGTGTTGTGGTGCCATTATCATTGATAGTTTAACACCACCGGCAACCACAATCCCGAGGATGGCGACCGCTGTTCCCACCATCAACGCAAGCCCGAAATACTTACCCAGCACATACTGCCATCGGGCCATCGGCCTGGCAAGCACCATGTAAATGGTTCGCTTTTCAAAATCTCTGGCCAGCAAGTTGATCCCCATAAAAAAAATAATGGCAAGTCCGGCCAACGAAACTGTAGACAACCCCAGATCAACGGAGACTTTGCTAAGATCATGGGCAAACATCTGGGAGAAAACGAGGTTGAAGGCCGAAAAAATAACAGCAATAAAAACAATACCCAGCAAAATACGGTTGCGCACGCCCTCTTTATAGGTAACCTTGCTAAGCAGCCAGATTTTATCCATCAAATTTCCTTTCATCCTTTTCGATCAATTGAACAAAAAAATCCTCAAGGCTTTGGTTTGCAGAGATATTTTTTTTCAAATCGCCGCAGAAAAGTAGCCTTCCGCGGTTCAGAATGCCCACGCGATCACAAACCCTTTCAATATCGCTCAATATATGCGAACTGAAAAAAACCGTCTGCCCGTTGCGGCGCATGTCCATGATCAGATCTGCCACCAGGCGCCGCCCAAGTGGGTCAAGACCGCTCATGGGTTCGTCCAGAATGCATATCTCGGGATTATGAATCAATGCCAGGGCCAATCCTGTCCGTTGTACCATCCCCTTTGAATAGGTGCGCAGGCGCTGCTTTTTTGCATGGGAAAGTTTCAACCGCGAAAGTAACTCGTCAATGCATTGGGTCAGGTGCCGTCCTTTCATATAATTCGCCTTGCCGCCGAAAGAAAGGACCTCTTCTGCGGTCAAGTGATCGTAGAAAAAGGGATTTTCCGGCAAATATCCAATTTTGCGCCGTCCTTCGGGATTGCTCGACGGGGTGCCGTTTATACTTGCTGTACCTGAACTGGGCCGGATAAAATCCATTAAAATCTTGATCACCGTGCTTTTGCCGGCACCGTTGGGGCCGAGAAACCCGAACACTTCCCCCTTTTTCACATTCAAGTCCAAGGCATCAACCGCAGGTCTGTCGCTGCGTTGGCATTTTCGGTATCTTTTGGTTAACTTTTCAATTTCAATGGCCATATCTTCGTCCTAAAAGCATATATAAAACATTATGTACGGTGTGAGAAACTCCACATCGGGTTTCCAGTTTTTTTCACTCTAATTCCATTGGATGGATTATTATAGGTTAACCCTTAAAAATTTATAATCTATGGCAAAAGCTATTAGCATTTTTAATAAAAAGAAGCGCCGACAAGTTGCCGGCGCTATCTATTATTATCCTTTAAGTTCGAGGAAACGACGCTTGATTAACGAACGGCCCAGTTATTACCGCTCGGACCTGCTACACCAGCGAAATCGTCAGCGCCAGCCAGAGAAGCAGGGGCAACCACAGCTGCAGCGTTGGCAGAACCGGGGAAATTATCGAAATAAACGGCTGTTGTGTCGCTATCAACTCCAAAATAGGTATCCCCATTGGTGTGTTTTGCCATGCCTGTAAAGGACGCACAGGCTGCACCTTCGGTGCCGCTATCCAATTGAACGAGGTTGCCAAGGGGAATCTGGATACCGCGATTGCCGCCTTGTGCGGTGACTTCAATAACAGGAACATTATTACCGACAGCACCCGTCGGTCCAAGTAAACCCACTCCAGCACCAGCAGCAATGGCGTTGAAAACCAGCGGATTAGCGGAAGCAACAGCATCACTCATGCCGAACATCTGCCATTCAGAAAAAAGCGTTGCCTGGGAAGTTGACAAGTTTCGAACGTCACTTTGCGCGGAAGAGTTAAAAGCCTTCAGACGGTACGACGAAAACTGCGGAATAGCAATGGCTGCAAGGATACCGATGATGGCCACAACGATCATAAGTTCGATGAGTGTAAAGCCTTTCTGGTTGTTTTTCATTTTTTTAAGCATAATGTACTCCTAATAAAAGATTTGATTAAAATAAACTGGTTACGATCAAAATTTTTCTTGTTGAATTGAATAAGCAATGTGCATGCCAAAATAATTTAGATTAAAAAAAAAGAATCCAATGCCCGGCGTGCCCGGTTGAATTTGATTTAGTTAACGCCCACGTCTCTTTCGGTTCAAGATAAAAGTTGTCCAGATATAACAGATTTTGTAAAAATCGTGACAAAAATTGTTTTTAAATCCTGTTCTCGGTCATAAGGAATGAACACGAAAAGACCGCAAAAAAGAAATGCGTTTGCCCTGCCCTTACCCTGCATCACCATCCCCGGATTCTTTTTTGTCCGGCATGGTTTTATCCAGGCGATACCTGAAAGACCTTAAACTCAAATTTAAAAGCTCAGCTGCCTTGCTTTTATTACCCTGGCAAAGTTCCATGGCTTTTTTGACATATGCGCTTTCGATTTCAGACATGATTTTGTCCAGATCCACACCAGATACCACATCTTCCAGGTCATAGCGATTATTCTGAATGCCCTCTATCCAGCGCCGACGTTTATGCGAGGAGATGCTCAGGCTTTCGGGCAGAATGATATTGGTTGAAGAGAGTGCGACAGAGCGCTCGATCAGGTTTTCAAGCTCCCTGACATTGCCGGGGAAGGAATACTGGTTCAAAAAATCAATGGCATAGGACGACAGCTTTACAATATCCTTGCCCAATTTTTTCGAGTATTTCTCCACAAAATGGGCGGCCAGTAATTCAACATCCCCTTTTCTATCCCGCAACGGCGGCACTTTGAGGGGTATGACGTTAAGCCGGAAAAACAGATCTTCCCTGAAATTGCCGTCAATGACCTCCTGCTCCAGCTTTTTATTGGTAGCAGAGATAATCCTGACATCCACATCAATTTCCCGGGTGCCACCCACGGGCTTGAACCGGGTTTCCTGGACGGCACGCAAGAGTTTTACCTGCAGAAATGTGGACAGTTCCCCGATTTCATCCAAAAAAATAGTGCCGGTATTGGCCGCCTCAAACAATCCCTGTTTGTCTGCCACAGCCCCTGTAAATGATCCTTTAACATGACCGAAAAATTCGCTCTCCATGAGCGTCTCCGGAATCCCGCCGCAGTTGACCACCACAAAGGGCTTATCTTTGCGCTCAGAGTTATCGTGGATGGCCCGGGCGATAAGTTCCTTGCCTGTCCCGCTTTCACCGGTGACCAGGACATTGGTCTTGGTGGGGCTGATCTGGCGGATCCGCTGGTAAATCGCCTGCATGCCCGGGCTGTTGCCGATGATACGGTTAAAATGCAGATGGCTTTTAAGTTCAGTTGACCGGTACGCCTTTTCCTGCTCCAGGGTCAACAGCGCCAGGGACTTGGCAATGGTGGCGCAAAGTTCATCATTATCAAAGGGCTTGGGCACAAAATCGTAAGCCCCCTCGTTCATTGCCTCCACAGCGATTTCCGTTGTAGAGTAGGCGGAAATCATGATCACCACGGTATCCGGGTGCTCCTTTTTCACGGCCCGCAACACATCCAGGCCCGTAATGTCGCCTAAACGGATATCGGTGAGCACCAGATCGTATTTTTTCTGCTTAATACTGCCCAGGGCCTGCTTGCCGTTTTTGGCAAGCGTGACCTGATACCCTTTTTGAGACAAAAGCATCTCCAGAAACTGGCGCATGCTCAGTTCGTCATCCACCACCAGAATGCTGTGTGCGTCTGCCATTGAGTCCTATTCCAGGTTATTCGTCCCAAGGATTAATTTTTCTATCTCTCGTCAACGCCAAGCCCAACCCGGTAATATATATCTGATAACAGCACCTCAGCATCAACAGAATCTATGGCAACGAGCTGCTTCATGTCTTCATAGGAGAAGTATCTCCAGCTATCATCCCCACGAATAAACCTTTCAACCTGGCAATGATTCTGGGAGACCAGGATATACTCCTGAAGCGAAGGAATAAGCCGGTAACTGGAAAATTTCTTCCCCCGGTCATATGCTTCAGTTGAGTCCGAAAGAATTTCAATAATAACAACCGGGTTAAGCAGAGTCTCAACACCATTAATTTCTTCCAAAAGAATATCGTCACAGACAATAACAATATCAGGATACGTATACTGTTCCTTTGCCTGGATTTTAACCCGCATGTCACTGGATAGATTTTCACATGAAGATCCCTTTAGCAGAACCCCCAATTCCCGTTCTATATTTCTACTGATCCGATTATGATTTAAACTGGCCCCGGTCATGGCAAACATCTGGCCGTCAAAAAATTCATGCTTGATCTCTGAATTTTTTTCAAATGCAAGATATTCTTCCGAACTCAGCCATTTCTTTTCTTTCAGCTGCAGGGTCATGGCTATTCCTCTAACAATCTATAGCGTAAACAATCCGGCCGTCAACAATGGTCAAAACAGCCGCACCCGTGAGTCTGCGGCCGGCAAAAGGCGTATTGCGTCCTTTGCTGACAAATGAATTTGGATCCACGATCCAGCCGGCATCCATATTAATCAGGGTGAGATCCGCCGGGTTGCCCGGCACAATATCGTTGTTGATCCCCATGAGATCTGCCGGGGCTTTAGCCATTTTTTGCACCAGCTGCGCCAGGGTCAAATGGCCCTGGGCCACAAGCGCCAGGCTTAGCCCCAAGGAGGTTTCAAGCCCCACAATACCGAATGCGGCAAGGTCGAATTCCACCTGTTTTTCATCTTCGGCATGGGGGGCATGGTCCGTGGCAATCATGTCAATGGTGCCGTCGGTCAGCCCCTCAATAATGGCTGCCCGGTCCTTGTCACTGCGCAAGGGCGGATTCATCTTGAAATTGGTGTCATACGCAGGCATATCCGCATCCGTGAGGGTGAAATAATGGGGGGCGGTTTCACAGGTAACCGGCAGCCCCTTTGCCTTGGCCGCACGGATGGCCTCAATGGACTGGGCCGTACTCATGTGGCAGAAATGCACCCTGGCGCCCGTCAGTTCAGCCAGGGCAATATCGCGCATCACCATGACGGATTCGGCAGCATTGGGAATCCCTTTTATCCCCATCACCGTGGCAGGCAGACCTTCGTTCATGGATCCGCCATCGGCAAGCCGCTTGTCTTCAGCGTGAACAAGCACGGGCAATCCTAATGATTTGCAGTATTCCAGAGTCCGCCTCATGAGCTGGGAATCGGTCACCGGCATACCGTCATCGGTCACGGCCCGGATCCCGGCTTTTTTCATATCCGCAATATCGTTGAGCTTTTCTCCTTCAAGATTTCTGGAAATGGCCCCCACGGGATATACCCTGGAGGCATTTGCCTTTTTGGCCTGGGAGAGGATAAAGGCGGTAACCTGGGCATTGTCGTTCACGGGTTTGGTATTGGGCATGGCACAGACAGCGGTGATTCCCCCGGCAGCGGCCGCCTTTAATCCTGTCTCTATGGTTTCTTTATATTCCTGACCGGGCTCGCGCAAATGCACATGCACATCTATAAGCCCCGGCACGGCAATCAGGCCCTGGCCGTCAATCACTTTGACATCGTTCGCATCTTTGGCAACTTCCGGCAACTGTCCCGGTTCCGACACCGCCTCAAACAGGCCGTCTTTTATACTGATATCCCTTATACCTTCAATGTTGCCCGGATCAACGACCCGGACGCCTTTAATTTGAATCTGCATTTCTACTGCCTCCTGCCACCAGATAAAAAAGAGCCATGCGAAGAGCCACCCCATTGGTCACCTGGTCCAGAATGACGGATTGTTCCCCATCCGCCACCAGGGTTGAAATCTCAACGCCCCGGTTCAACGGCCCCGGGTGCATGATCAGAGCATCCTTTGCCGCCAGGGCCAGACGCGTCTGATTCAGCCCGTAAAGTGCCGCATATTCGCGCTCACTTGGAAAAAGCAGGCTGCCCCCCTGGCGCTCCTTTTGAATCCTAAGCATCATGACCACATCCGCATCTGCCACACAGGCGTCCATATCCCTGGCCACGGTACATCCCATATGTTCAATGCCCACGGGGATCATGGTCCCTGGCGCACAGATGGTTACATGAGCCCCCATTCTGGATAAACCGACTATATTAGACCGGGCCACCCTGGAATGGGAAATATCGCCGACAATGGAAACCTTTAACCCCTCAAACCCGCCTTTTTCCTCCTGGATCGTCATCATGTCCAAAAGGGCCTGGGAGGGATGGGCATGGGTACCGTCTCCGGCGTTGATAACCGAGCATTGTACCCATTTCGCCACCTGGCTCGCCGCGCCCGAAGATGAATGGCGCATCACGATGATATCAGGCTTCATGGACTCAAGGGTCCTGACCGTATCCCTTAACGTTTCCCCCTTGACAATGCTGGAGGAGGACTTGGATATGGACACCGTGTCTGCAGAAAGACGCTTGCCGGCCAACTCAAAGGAGATCTTGGTCCGAGTTGACGGCTCCTGGAAAAAAAGCACAATGGTTTTGCCGCGGAGGGTGGGCACTTTTTTAACGGCCCGCTGGGAGATCTCCTTCATCCCCCGGGCAGTGTCCAGGATATACGTGATCTCCTCACGGGTCAGGGAATCAATATCCAGAATATCTTTTTTTTCAAACCGCATATGTAGTATTCCTTAAAACAGCAAAGTGCCGATCCGGTTAAAACGGACGCTGAAATGGGCCTTGTCCCAGGACCAGTAAATAATCATGGCTTCGCCCCGCACTTCACTTAAATCCACAAAACCCCAGAACCGCGAGTCATGGCTGTTGTCCCGGTTGTCTCCCATGACAAAAAGCTTGTTGGCAGGCACGATGATTTTTCTTAAGTTATCCCGGGTGGTAATCTGACCCGGCAGAATCCGGGAATCCTTGTACTGTGCCCAGGGCTGGTCAGTGACAACTTTTTCATTGACATACAGCTTTTTATTCACAATTTCCAGGGTGTCGCCTGCAACGGCAACAACCCGCTTGATATAATCCTTGGACGGATCTTCCGGATATTTGAACACCACAATATCATTGTGCTGGGGATTTTTCACCGGGATCAGGGTTTTTCCGTCGGTAAAAGGAATTTTCACCCCGTAAATAAATTTATTGACAAGAATCTGATCTCCGATCTGAAGGGTCTCAAGCATTGAACCCGAAGGGATCTTAAAGGCCTGGACAATAAAGGCACGGATAAACAGAGCAATAACAATGGCAATGAGAATCGCTTCAATATTCTCCAGCCAGGCGCTTTTCTTTTTTTTAGTCATTATTTTTTAATCTCTTATCAGCAGAACAGATGCTGGGGAACCCCGATATAAAATCTGGATTTCTGGATTTCGGTTTTCAGAATCTGGGCAATCTTTCTTGCCTTGACCATACTGGATAAAGGCACCGTGGGAACGGGTTCCCCCTTGATCATGATGGTGCCGCTTTTAAGCTCGGCATAACTGACCTGACCGTAAGACTTGGAGATGCCTTTGGGGTAATCATATCCGTAGTCGATGATTTGTGTAAAAATCTCTTCATCAGAAACTGACGTATATTTGAGGATCTCTTCATTTAAGATGGGAATGGGGATGCCAAGCCCCACAGACAGCGACACCCCATAGCCGCGGATGCTCTGCCCCACCAGCCACTCGGGAGACATCTGCTTAAGGTCCCCGATAACGGATAAGGTCCCGGCCCCGCTCAAGGGCACGCCGTTCAGGCCTCTGTCCACATCTTTTTTATGCTGAGTTCCGGTCCAGGTCACGTATCCCTGGGCGCCGCCCAGGAAAATCCTTGTACCCAACCCGATGGTTTTCAAATAGGGATCGTTGAACAAAGGGCTCAAACAACCGGAAGTGGAATAGTTGGCATTGGCCATATTGGGTTTAAGGGTGCCCATGTACGTGTACTTTGTCTTGTCCGACCGGTTGACGGCGCAATTATAGTTCTGATATGCATTTCTCGGGTTACACAGGATGGCATTGGGCAAATCCTTTAAGGTCACGGTTTTCTCAATTGCAAGATTGGGATAACAATCGGTACCGTAACTTTCCGCCCTCACGTGTACCTGTTTACCGGCCACAAGATCCTGAATGACATGCCCGCCCCCGTAATTGAACTCTCCCGGGTGATATTTATTCAAGGGATCTTCTTCACAAACAGCCGTGGCCCCCAGATAGCAGTCCACCGCTGCAATGGCCGAATAGGCCGGTACATTGTTGAACCAGGTTTTGGTCGTGCGAATCACAGGCGAGGACTGGCCGATATTTATAAAAGCCCCGGATGAACACATGGGCGCAAAGGTCCCGGTGGTCACCACATCCACTTTGCGGGCCGCTTCCACAACCCCTTCTTTTGCCGCGATATCAATAATCTCTTCCGCCGTTACCACCACAGCCTGGCCGGCCGCAATTTTGGCGTTTATCTCTTCGTAGGTCTTATTCACCTGACAGGTGCTCATGATTTAAATTGTCCTGATTTTCTTTAAAGGTTATTCGTTTACTGAATCTGCGCTTTAACAGACTCAATTTTTGAGGTGATGTTGTTTGTTATCCAGGCCGGATCCCACCACTCCACGGGGTTGATAAACACATTGTGAAGCATCATGGAAAAATGCAGATGATCGCCTCCGGCAAGCCCGGTCAGGCCGGTTCGGCCAATAATATCGTCCTTTTTGACCATATCGCCTTTGGCCACGCTCATCTGGCTTAAATGGGCATAAAGGCTGGCAAGACCAAGCCCGTGGTCAATGATAACGGTATTGCCGAAAATACCGACATTTTCCGCCATGATGATCCGTCCATTGTTGGTCGCCCCCACCGGCGCATTCGATGTAGAGGCCAGGTCAATACCCAGATGGGTGGAATGACTGACAACCTTTCCATTATATTTGTATGTGCGTTTATCTGCGAACTGGGCCCGGTTTGCAGCCCCGGAAAGGCGGTTGAAACGATCTTTCCACATCAACTCGGCACGGGTATCCGAAGGCACTTTAAGCACGGTTGCCATATTCTGGCTTCGAAGGGTTTCGTTAATATATAAAAATTTTGCCAGCAAAGGATTCTGTTCGGTCAAAAATTGCGCTTCCAGAGGGCCTAAGTTAAAGTCCGGCATTTTGAATTCCAGAAAATCGTCTGAGATGTTCAGGGTGTCTGACCTGAAGGTCTTATCTTTAATGTAATGATAAAATCCGCGCTTGGTCTCATTTCCGGCAGGATCCCGGGCTTCTACCAAAATACGGGTATCAGGTCCCTGGGTCTGGGACAGAGCAAAGAGGGCTGTAATTACCAGGGGATCATTAAATACACCGGAATATCCGGGGAAAAAATTCTCCCCTACCCTGACGCCGCTTTGAACATTTTCTTCATCAAGTTTGTAAATCACAAGGCCGACCCCGCCCTTGGACACATTATGCTGGGAGGTTAAAACCTGGAATCGGGGCGGCACCGTATCAATGATCACCGGCCGCTCTTCGTAAAAGCGGTTGCCTTTGGTCCATTTACGCCAGGCATAATCCGTTACAACAATCCGGATAACGGCCTGGCCGTCGCTCATCCCGTATTTACCCGTCTCAACGGGAATCACAAAGGTATCTGACACGATTGCATTATCACTGAACAAAGAGAGAATGGAAGCGGGTGGATAAGATTTATCCAAAAGGACTTTTTCATTATCTTTTTGCACTATGGAAACAGTCACATGTCTCAAACCGCTCCCTTTATCCGTTGCGGTCATGTTTATTTGATAGGATTGTTTCAGATACTGGGAGGGCAAACTGATATCAGCTTGGGGGAGATCGCCCTCATATTTGCAAAACAGAACCCAGCCCACAGGCACGACAATTGCCAGGAATACAATCAGAAACAGTGTCCTTTTCATCAAACAACCTTATTTTTCAAGAAGTTAGACGACCACATTAAAAACGAATTTAGGATATCAGCAAACGCCTTTCTTATCAAGGAATTTTCCCCGGCACTGATCCACCTTGACATTTACCCGGACGAATAATAATTAGGGCTATCATCATTTGTTTTTTTTTGTTTGAAGGATAAGCTCTATGACAAACTTTTTTTTTGACCTGACCCATAACAATCCAGATCGTTTTTTTCTCATTGCCGGACCCTGTGTTATAGAGGATTTAGACACAAGCCTTGGCATTGCAAAACACCTGAAACAGGTCACAAGCGACTTAGGTATTCCTTATATTTTCAAAGCATCCTATGACAAAGCAAACCGCACTTCGGTTCAGTCATTCAGAGGTCCCGGCCCCGAACGCGGCCTTGAAATCCTAAAACAGATCAAAACAGAACTGAACATCCCTGTTCTTTCGGACATTCACTTGCCTGACCAGGCGGAAAAATCTGCACGAGTACTTGATATTATACAGATCCCTGCATTTTTATGCCGACAGACAGACCTGATTTTGGCCGCCTGCAGGACAGGTAAACCTGTAAATATTAAAAAAGGGCAGTTCCTTGCACCGGCCGATTGCCGGAATATCGTTGAGAAAGCCGAATCTACAGGGAACCGTGACATTGCGATCACGGAACGCGGTACTTGTTTCGGATATAACAACCTTGTGGTGGATTTCAGATCCATACAGATTCTACGGGAATTGGGCCTGCCCGTAATTTTTGATGCCACCCACAGTGTGCAGCTTCCCGGCGGCAGCGGCAATGCATCGGCAGGGGAAAGACAGTTTGTAGCACCCCTTGCAAAGGCCGCAGTGGTCTGCGGTGCCCACGGCCTGTTCATGGAAACCCACCCCGATCCGGACAAAGCCTTGTGCGACGGACCGAACTCCATCCCCTTAAGTCAAATGAAAAATCTTTTGACCCATCTGGTTAATATCAGAAAAGTTGCAGGACAGTCTCTATGACAACACCATTGGCAGATATCCGGCTGCTGCTTTTAGACGTGGACGGGGTCCTCACCGACGGCAGCATTACCTATACAGACACAGGTGAACAGATCAAAAGCTTTAATGTCAAAGACGGTCTAGGTATTCGCCTGCTCATGGAGGCAGGTGTTGAGGTGGGGATTGTCACGGCAAGGATCTCCGGGGCCCTGCGCCACCGGTGCGACAATCTGGGCATCACCCTGGTTGTTGACGGTACCAAGGACAAGGCCAAGGCATTGGAATCCATATCCGCAAACACTCAAATCAACACCGCACATATTGCATTCATGGGAGATGACCTGATAGACCTGCCCGCCATGACCCGGGCCGGATTTGCCTTTACAGTGGCCGACGCCCCTGCCGAAGTTAAAACCCGGGCAGATATGATTACGGATCTGCCCGGGGGAAAAGGTGCTGTCCGCCAGGCTTGTGAAGCCATTCTCAAAGCCAAAGGGCTTTGGGAAAAGTCCGTTTCAAGATTTTTGTCATGAACAGCGTCGGCAAAAAGAACCTGATACTGCCCCTGGCTGTGCTTTTAGGCCTCATTCTTGTTGGCGTCGGTGCTTATTATTACATCAACCACCTGCTCACCACGCCTATCAAGCTTGAAAATATTGAGCTGGATGACAAGGCTGCACTCAAACTTAACGCCCTTGAGCAGATTTCCAAAAAAAACGGAATTACCGAATGGAAGCTCAAAGCATCCAGCGCCACCCTGCTCAAAGACCCGAAAAAAGCGGTCCTTGAAGATGTGGACATTATTTTTTACACAAAGCAAAATGTACAAGTTCACCTTACAGCAACCCGGGGAGAACTAGACACCAAGACCCATGACATGATCTTATCAGAGAATGTTACTATCCGGTATCAGCAATACACCCTGACAAGTGAAACATTGCATTATGCCAAAAAACCGCATATAATACGCTCTGATTCAAGGGTTACATTTGATGACGTAAACTCCGTGATAAAAGCTGACAGCATGGAGATCCGGCTAAACCAGGATCTGATCATCTTAAAAGGACACGTAGAAGGACAATTTAGTGAAAATAGTCAGAATCCCAATAGGTTATAATATTTCTCTGATTTTGTTGCTGGTGCTGTCGACTCTTTTTGCACAGGTATCCTTTGCAGCCCAGGAGAAGGCAACTGCTGAGAAGAAACAGCCGCCGGCAGACCTGAAAATTACTTCGGATAAAATGGTCGCCGACAAAAACCAATCCATGGTGGAATTTATGGGAAACGTCAAAGCGGTTCGGGCGGACAGTGTGCTTTTAGCAAATTCGATCAAAGTATTTTTTCATACCTCAAAAACCAAAAAGGAAGACCAATCAAACGTCAAACGGATTCTTGCCACGGGGAATGTGGAATATACCGAAGGGGAGCGCAAAGCGTTCTCGGATCAGGCGGATTATGACACCACAGATGAAATACTGGTGCTCACAGGGGAAAAAGCCCGTCTGCTTACGGGAAAAAGCTGGATCTCCGGCAAAAAAATAACCCTGTTTAAGGCCCAGGACCGGGTGGTTGTGGAAAGCACCGAAAAAAACAGGGTTGAAGCATTTTTTGATGCCGAAGATCAGGATGGTTCTTTATAAATGAGCCGACTGGTACTGGAAAACCTCGTAAAGACCTATGGCGGTAAAACCGTCGTGAATCACGTCAGCCTGACCGTTGACCAGGGTCAGGTCACCGGGCTTCTAGGACCTAACGGTGCCGGAAAGACCACGACCTTTTATATGACCGTAGGCATGATCCGGCCGGACAAAGGCACGGTCCATCTTGACGGGGAGGATATAACCCGCTATCCCATGTATGTCAGGGCCAGAAAGGGCCTTGGTTACCTGCCCCAGGAGACCTCTATATTTAAAAAACTGACAGTCCGGGAAAATATAACGGCCATTCTGGAGGTTATTGACAAAAAAGTCGCGGACATCAACCGGAAAGCCGAAACACTGATGGAAGAACTTGGGATACTGGCCTTGGCCGGACAAAAGGCGACTTCCCTGTCCGGTGGAGAAAAGCGCCGTCTGGAAATTTCAAGGGTTCTTGCCACAGACCCCTTGTTCATCTTACTGGACGAGCCCTTTGCCGGCATTGATCCTTTGGCTGTTATTGATATCCAGCAAATCATATCCCAGCTTACCGACAAAGGCATCGGAATATTGATTTCCGATCATAATGTCAGGGAAACATTAGGCGTATGCAACACGGCTTATATTATGAGCCAGGGTATGGTTATGGAATCAGGCCCTCCGGAAAAAATTATTTCAAGCAAAGTAGCCAAACGCATTTACCTGGGAGACAATTTTAAACTTTAATCATGGAACTTGGATTACAACAAAGCCTTGCACTGACCCAGCAGCTGGTCATGACACCCCAGCTCCAACAGGCTATCAAACTGCTTCAGCTCTCCAGGCTTGAACTTGCCGAAATGATCCAGCAGGAAATGGAGCAAAATCCGGCGCTTGAAGAAATCTCCATTGATGAGGCCTCTGACAAAGCCATCACTGCCCAGGAAACCGAAACCCGGACAGAGGAAATAGAAGCCCCTGCCAAAGAAGTTACCATTGAAGAGCGGGTGCGCTCGGATACGGACTGGGAAAACTATATCAATGAATACAACTCCACCGGTAGAATCTACATGGAGTCTGAAAACAGTGAAGCGCTCAATTACGAATCATTTACATCCGAGAAACAAACCCTTGAAGCCCATTTAAAGTGGCAGTTGATGCTTTCGGATCTGCCGGACCAAGAGGAGCGACTGGGTCATGTCATCATCGGCAACCTGAACCGGGACGGATATTTATGCGCCGACGTGGAGGAGTTGGCCCAGAGTGCCGAGGCCGATATTCAAACCGTTGAAAAAGTGCTGGCTGTACTCCAGACCTTTGACCCCCCCGGCGTGTGTGCCAGAAACCTGTGCGAAACGCTTTTGATTCAAGTCCGGCAACTGGGCATTGAAAACGATATCATCACCCGGATCATTACGGATCATCTCAAAAATCTTGAAAACAGAAACAGTAAAAAAATTGCCAAGGCCCTTAAAATTTCCGTTGAGGATGTGCGGGCTGCAGTAAAAATCATCCAGTTTCTTGAACCCAAGCCCGGCAGGAAATTTGCCACAGAGGAACCCGCCTACATCACCCCGGATATCTATGTTTACAAAGTCGGTGATGATTTTAAAATTGTTATGAACGATGACGGCCTTCCCAAATTAAAAATTTCAAGATTCTACAGGGAAGCCGTCGCCACCGGCAAAAAAATCCCCAAGGAGACCAAGACCTATCTTAATGAAAAGATGCAGTCCGCCTCCTGGCTGATAAAATCCATTCATCAACGCCAGAAAACCATCTATCTGGTCATGGAAAGCATCATCAAGTTTCAAAGGGATTTTTTTGAAAAGGGCATTGCCTATCTGCGGCCTTTGATTTTAAAAGATATTGCCGAAGATATTGAAATGCATGAGTCTACGATCAGCCGGGTGACCACAAACAAATACGCGTACACCCCCCAGGGACTATTTGAGTTGAAATATTTTTTCAACAGCTCCATAGAGCGGGGGGAGGGACCTTCCATGGCATCGGCCAGCGTCAAGGAGAGAATAAGACAACTCATTGACAATGAAGATCCAAACGCACCCTTAAGTGACGATAAAATCGCCGCAATTCTGCAGGAATCAGATATTCAGATTGCCCGGCGCACCGTGGCAAAATACAGAAAAGTACTCAATATTCTGCCGTCCAACAAACGCAAACAATTATAGGGAGAGCTCATCTATGCAAGTCACCATCACGTTCAAACAGATAGAAGCATCCGATCCCCTGAAATCCTATGTAAATAAAAAGCTTAAACGGTTTGACAAGATGCTGGAGGGTCCGGCCGAGGCCAATGTTGTCTTAAGCGTTGAAAAAATAAGGCATATTGCCGAAATAACCTTAACCAGCGGGTCGCTTAACATCCATGCCAAGGAAGCGTCCGAAAGCATGTATGCCGCCATTGATATCCTGGCGGATAAAGTCAAAAGCCAGATCACAAAACACAAGGAAAAGATAAAGAAACACCTGTTGGGCAACAAGTCAAGCCTTACGGATACCCGTGAGTTCAGCATTGAGGAACCTTTGCCCGGGGACGTGGTTGATATTATTGAAGAACCCCTTGAAACAAAACCCATGGACATTGAGGATGCGGTGATTGAACTGGAGTCGGGCAAAAAATCTTTTTATGTATTCATTAATGCCCGCACACAAGAGGTCAATGTGATTTATAAACACAATAACGGGAAACTGGGACTAATTGCCCCCCAAGGATAGGATGGCCGGAGCCAATGAAAATCAGTGACATTCTAAAGCTGGACGCTATTATCGCAGACCTGAAAGCCAAAAACAAACCAGAGGCCATAAAAGAACTGTCCCAGGCTGTTTCTCCCGTGGCCGGGGCCGAAGTCGAAGATGTCGCAGCAGTCCTGATGGAACGCGAACATTTAGGGTCCACAGGCATCGGCGGCGGCATCGCCATTCCCCACGGCAAGTTGGAGACGGTGAAATCCATTGCTGTTGGATTTGGGCGCAGCATTAAAGGCATTGAGTTTGAGTCTTTGGATAACCGGCCCGTCCATCTTTTTTTTCTGCTTCTGACACCTGAGCACTCGACAGGCGGTCATCTGAAAGTTCTTGCCCAGATTTCAAAGCTGCTGAAAATGGATCAGTTTAAAGAACGACTGTTGGCAGCAGGTTCAACAGAGCAAATCCATCAGATCATTCTGGAAAATGACGAAGAATTTTGACAATGGAAAAATTCAAGGTTTATATCATCACCGGCATCTCAGGTTCCGGGAAGACAACGGTTGCCCAGGCATTTGAAGATGCATCCTTTTACTGCATCGACAACATGCCCATGGAGCTTGTGCCCAAGGTGCTTGAGCTGCTGTTGGGGGAAAGCGCCAAAGTCAAGGGCGCAGCCTTTGTGATGGATATGCGGTCAAAAACTTTTTTAAATACATTTGTTTCAGGCGTCTCTGCTTTAGAGGAGATGGGCATTTCTCCAGTCATCATATTTCTTGAAGCAGATACCCAGACCCTGGTCAAACGGTTCAGTCAAACCCGCAGGCACCACCCGGTGGGTGATAAAAAGAACCTTCTGGAGAGTATCAAGTCTGAAAAACAAGGCATGGCCTCCATCCGCAAGCTGGCCCACCAGATCATTGACACCTCTAATTTCAATGTTCATCAGCTTAAAGCAGAAATACACAACCTTGTATCCAAGGAGACCGGTTTTGAAAACTTGATGAAACTGAATATCATGTCTTTTGGTTACAAATACGGCATCCCGGTGGATGCGGATATTGTGGTGGATCTGCGTTTTCTGGCAAATCCCTATTTTGTGCCGGAGCTCAAAGCCCATGACGGAGAATCCGATGCGGTAAAAGCCTTTGTCCTGGAAAACCCGGAGACAAAAACCTTTTTAAAAAAATATAACGACCTTATAGACTATCTCATTCCTTTATATAAAAAAGAAAACAAGGCATATCTAACACTTGCATTGGGCTGTACCGGTGGCCGCCATCGTAGTGTCGCCATTTCCCGGGCCGTATTTGAACGGCTGATGAAAAAGGGGCTGAACCCAAACTTGCGGCACAGAGATATTGACAGAGACATCAAAGAAACATAACAGGCAAACTATGACAGGAATTTTAATTGTCACCCATGCGAATCTGGGTGCAGCATTAATTGATACCTTGGAGTTCATTTTAGGGACCAAGCAGGAAAAACTTGGGACCATAGCCATAGACATCAAAGAGGATCCGGAAATCTTACGCAACAAAATCAAACAGGGTATTAAAGATGTCTATTGCGAAAATGGCGTTATTATTTTAACCGACATGTTCGGAGGTACACCTTCAAACCTGGCCTACGCCTTTCTTGAAGAAGGAAAGGTGGAGGTGATTTCAGGCGTCAACCTGCCCATTCTTCTCAAAGCCGTAACAACCCGGAAGAAGATGGATATTAAAGCATTGACCGCAGCCCTGATTGAACACGGGAAAAAAAGCATTTCCCTTGCCAGCGACATCCTCAAAGGGACCAGCCGGTCCTTATCCTAACCTGTGCCATGCCTGCTTTCCCCTTTCGGGTATGGACTTAATTTCATTTTTGAAGGAGGCTAATAATGACGGTAAAAATAGGAATTAATGGATTTGGCAGGATCGGACGCATGGTCTTTCGGGCTGCTTTGGAAAATGATGCGATTGAAATTACGGCCATCAATGATTTGACCGACACCGAAACCATTGCCCATCTGCTTAAATACGACTCTGTCCACAGACGCTTACCCAACGAGGTCAGCCATGGAGAGGGGTTCATTGCCGTGGATGGGAAACAGATTTTGGTAACCGCGTTAAAGGACCCTGCCCAGATTGCCTGGGCGGATGCCGGCGTGGACATTGTCCTGGAATGCACCGGCCTTTTCAGAAATCGTGAAACCGCTGGCAAACACCTTGAAGGCGGGGCCAAAAAAGTCATCATTTCTGCGCCGGCCAAGGATCCGGATGTCACCATTGTCATGGGCGTAAACCATGAAGATTACGATCCCGGAGCCCATCATATTTTATCCAATGCATCCTGCACCACCAACTGCCTGGCACCTGTAGCCAAAGTTCTGCTGGAAAATTTCGGTATTATATGCGGGCTCATGACCACGATTCACTCCTACACAGGCGACCAGCGCCTGCTTGATTTTCCCCACAAAGACCTACGCCGGGCAAGGGCAGCCGCCCTGTCCATGATTCCCACCACCACAGGGGCAGCCAAAGCGGTCTCCCTGGTATTGCCCGAGCTTGAAGGCAAGCTCAACGGCCTTGCCGTGCGGGTACCCACACCCAATGTATCCCTTGTGGATCTCGTGGTCACCACCGAGAAAAAGGATCTGACCAAGGAGATGATCAACCAGGCACTTAAAAAGGCGTCCGAAACAAACCTAAAGGGGTATCTGGGCTATTGCGACACACCTCTGGTATCCATTGATCACAACTCTTGTCCGCTTTCTTCCATTGTTGATGCCTCCTGCACGGACGTCATCAACGGAGAGATGGTAAAAATATTTTCATGGTACGACAACGAGGCAGGTTACTCACACCGCATGGTTGATCTGGCTGCCATGGTGGGCAATGCCCTTTAAAGGAGGGAAAAAATGACAAGAATTCCATTAATTGCCGGCAATTGGAAAATGTACAAGACCGGTACCCAGGCTGTTGCTGCCGCAAAACAGCTGGCACACTTAAGCAAAGGGGTGGATGGCGTTGATATCATGATTGCACCCACAACCCTGTCCCTACCCCTGGTGGCGGCGGCCCTGGGCAAATCGTCCCCGATCCGGCTGGGAGCGCAGAACATTTACCCGGGAACGGAAGGCGCATTTACCGGTGAAGTGTCCGGTCCGATGATCAAGGATGCCGGTGCCGATTACGTGATTATCGGCCACTCCGAACGTAGACAGTATTTTGGCGAGACCGATGAAAGCGTCGGACTTAAAATCCGTGCAGCCCTTGATGCAGGACTTATCCCGGTTATGTGCATCGGAGAGACCGAAAGCCAGCGGGATGCAGATGAAACTTTTTTTATCCTTGACAAACAGATAACAGATGGGTTAAAAGGCTTTGATCTTGGAGATCTTGACACTCTGGTCCTGGCCTATGAGCCGGTATGGGCAATTGGCACCGGAAAGACCGCCGGGCCTGATCAAGTCAAGGAAGTCCACGGTTTTTTGCGGCATCTGCTCAAGGAAAAATACGCACAAGGTCTGGCTGCAACGATTCGAATTTTATACGGCGGATCAGTAAAACCAGGAAATATTAAAGACCTGATGCAACTTGAAGATGTCGATGGTGCATTGGTTGGCGGCGCGAGCCTGAACCCGGAAGATTTTAATGAAATTATTAGGTTTTAGACTTTTTTAATATGACAAGTATTTTAGTGGCAATACACGTCGCAGTTTGCATTTTTCTGATACTTGTTGTTCTGTTGCAGACCGGCAAAGGCGCAGAGATGGGTGTGTCTATGGGTGGTGCAGGCAGCCAGGCCCTCTTCGGAGCCGCCGGACCCGCAAACATTCTGACCAAAATTACCACGGCCGTGGCCATTGTTTTCATGATAACATCTCTGACCTTGGCTTATATGTCAGGGCATCAGGCTCAGTCCAGCGTCATGAAAGGCGTATCTGCACCCGCAGAACAGCAGGCACCAGCATCAGAATGAATATAAATATTTTTTTGCCGAAGTGGTGGAATAGGTAGACACGCACGCTTGAGGGGCGTGTGGGGAGACCCGTGGGAGTTCAAATCTCCCCTTCGGCACCATTAATTTAAAGCCGCGGCATGATTGTCGCGGCTTTTTTTTTGTAAATTGATATGGACGAAGACAACAAAAGAAATTGTTACAAGTGCCAATTTTTCTATGTCACCTGGGAGCCGGCCCATCCAAACGGCTGCAGGGCATTGGGGTTTAAAAGTCGCCGACTGCCCAGCATCACAGTATTCCAGTCTTCTGGAAAGCCCTGTGAATATTTTAAGGAAAAAAAGAAATAAGCCGTCGAACTTGCGCCTTGAATTATGGGCAGACAACCTTATTATAAATAATTATGACTTATCACAATGAGGCCAATGAGGCCACCGGGCCTGACCCGAAAAAAATAGAAAAAGAGCTTGGGGAATTTTTGAACAAAAAATTCGGTGGAAGTGTTAAAATTTTGACACCTTCCATCCAGCCCCAACAGGAGATTATTACCGGCAAAACACCTGAGTCGGGGAAAAAAAAGCTGATTGATTTCAATATCAAGCCTTCGGAACTGATCAGCTACCTTGACCAGTATGTTGTTCGACAGGACAAGGCTAAATCTGTTCTTGCCACAAAAATCTGCACCCATTTCAACCGAATCCGACACCAGGAAACCATGAACACGGAACCGTTCAAGATCACGGGTAATATCAAAAGCAATATCCTGTTACTCGGTCCCACCGGTATTGGAAAGACCTACCTGATCAAGCTTATCGCCAAAAAAATCGGGGTGCCTTTTGTCAAAGCGGATGCCACCAAATTTTCCGAAACCGGTTATGTGGGCGGGGATGTGGAGGATCTGATCAGGGATCTGGTTAAAGAGGCCAAGGATGACATTGAGCTTGCGGAGTGTGGTATTGTCTACATAGATGAAGTGGACAAGATTGCTGCCAGCCCCAATGTCATAGGCGCCCAGATATCCCGGACAGGGGTTCAACGGGCCCTGCTCAAACCTATGGAAGAGACCGAGGTCGATTTAAAGGTACCCCATGATCCGGTATCCATGATGCAGGAGCTTGAGGCATTCCAGAGAACCGGAAAACGTACGGCCAGACGGGTGAATACATCCAATATCCTGTTCATTCTGTCAGGCGCGTTTTCAGGACTGACAGATGTGGTGAAAAAACGATTAAGCAAACAGGCCATCGGATTCGGCGCATCGCTCACCCACGCCAGAAAAGAAAATGAACTTTTAAAGGCGACCCGGTCCGAGGATTTGGTGGAATATGGATTTGAGTCCGAATTCATCGGCAGGATACCCGTGCGCTGTGTGCTGGATGAACTGACCCAAAAAGATCTTTACGACATCCTGAAAATGCCTAATAATCCGGTAATTTTAAGCAAACGCCTTGATTTTAAATCATACGGGATTGATGTGGTATTCACTGACGAGGCGTTAAAAGAGCTGGCGTCAAGGGCGCACAAGGAAAATACCGGTGCCCGGGGGCTTGTCTCCGTGGTTGAAGAAGCCCTGCTGGCGTTCGAAGAAAAACTGCCTTCCGAATCCGTGGGTCAGTTCGCCATTACCAAACAGGTGCTGATCACCCCGCAACTAATTTTAAACGATCTTATCCAGGGCAATGATAAGGAACGATACGAGGCAGAATACAACCATGCTCTGGGCCTTTTTTCGGATTATATCAATGAATATATAACAAAAAACTGGAAAATATTTTCCATCCGTCACGGGCTGACCTTAACACAGATTCGCACAAAAATGCTGGCACAGTATTACACGGCTCATGTCATGGAAATTGAAGATGCGGTTAAACAGGTCAAAAAATTCTATGACACCGTAAAAGAAATGGAACTGGAAATTTCCAGGAACTATGCTTTAAATGTCGTGTTTGAAGAAGATGCAGCGGATTTTCTCATCCAGCAGTTCATAGAGCACAATGCCAGCATGGATGAAATCCTTTCAAAAATTTACACGGATTTTTTTGACGGCCTTAACCTGATTCGGGAGAAAACCGGAAAAGCAAGGTTTTTCCTGTGCAAGGATGCATTAACCGACCACGAAAAATACCTCAACGAGCTTATCAGAAAAGAGATAAAATGATTGGAATTTCAAAACTTTACTGCGCCACTGTGGAACCCTCGGATACGTTACGCTATTCAAGGCATTCAAGCAAACTACCCTCCCATTTGCTTCAGTTTTCGAAGGACAAAAAGCCGGTGGTGGTCTGGAATATGACCCGGCGGTGCAACCTGAAATGCGTTCACTGCTATGCCAAGTCTGAAAATCTTGTCTATGACAATGAACTGACCCACGAACAAAGTATTGCCATGATGGATGACCTGGCAGAATTTGGGGTGCCGGTACTGCTTTTTTCCGGCGGGGAGCCGCTGATGCATCCACGCCTTGTGGAATATGCCCAGTATGCCGTATCCAAGGGCATGCGGGCCGTCATCTCCACCAACGGCACCCTGATAACCAAAGAGAAGGCAAAACAGCTCAAAGAGGTGGGACTCTCCTATGTGGGGATCAGCCTGGACGGACTTGAAGCCACCCATGATATGTTCAGAGGCGTTCCCGGTGCCTATCAAAAGGCATTGCAGGCCGTTGACAACTGCCAGGAAGCCGGCATTAAGGTCGGACTTCGTTTCACCATAAATAAAAGAAACGTAAAGGACATCCCCGGTATTTTTGACCTGCTGGAAGAAAAAAATATTCCCAGGGCTTGTTTCTACCATCTGGTCTACTCGGGCCGCGGCCAGGAAATTGCCAAGGAGGATTTAAGCCACGAGGAGACCCGCGAAGTGCTTGACCTGATCATGGACCGCACCAGGGATCTTCACGATCGCAACAAACCCAAGGAGATCCTCACCGTGGACAACCATGCAGACGGTCCATACCTGTACCAACGGCTGCTCAAAGAAGACCCCGAGCGGGCAGCCGAAGTACTCGAATTGCTTGAGATGAACGAAGGCAACAACTCGGGTCGAGGCATCGGCTGCATCTCCTGGGATGGTGAAGTCCATCCGGATCAGTTCTGGCGGGAGATCAGTTTCGGCAACATCAAAGAGAGACCCTTCAGCGAAATATGGACAGATCCTGAAAACGAATTTTTGATGAAAATGAAAGAAAAGAAAAAACACGTAAAAGGCCGTTGTTCAGAGTGCCGGTGGCTGGATATCTGTGCCGGAAATTTCAGGGCCAGGGCTGAGTCCGTTGCCAATGATCCCTGGGATTCTGATCCTGCCTGTTATCTTACGGATGAAGAGATCAAAAAGGAGAATGTATAATGCTGTTTCCCGAATACAGGGGCAGACGGCTTCGGGCCACGGACAATTTCAGACGGATGATCAGGGAAACAAAACTTTCCAGAGACGATCTGATTCTTCCCCTTTTTGCCGTTGAAGGCAAATCCGTTAAAAAGCCCATCAATTCCATGCCCGGGCAGTTCCAGCTCTCTATCGACCATATTGTCACCATGGCAAAGCAAGCCAAAGATGCGGGCATTCCAGGCATCATGCTGTTCGGGATTCCCCATAAAAAAGATTGCCTTGCCACCCAGGCCTATGCCCATGACGGCATCGTTCAAAAAGCCGTCTCAGCCGTCAAAGAACAGGTACCGGATCTTACCGTCATCACCGATGTCTGCCTATGTGAATACACGGACCACGGTCACTGCGGCATGGTTATGGATGACGGGACCATTGACAATGATTCCACCCTGGATCTGCTTGCAAAAACAGCACTGTCCCATGTGCAGGCAGGCGCCGACATGGTAGCCCCTTCCGATATGATGGACGGTCGTGTGTCTGAAATCAGAGGCACCCTGGATGACGAAGGCTTTTCCCATGTGCCCATCATGTCCTATGCCGTAAAATACGCATCTTCCTTTTACGGCCCTTTCAGGGAAGCTGCCGAATCGGCACCCAAATTTGGGAACCGCAAAACATACCAGATGGATCCGGCCAACGCCCTTGAAGCCATCAGGGAAGCCACCATGGACATTGAGGAAGGGGCGGACATCATCATGGTAAAACCGGCACTCTCCTACCTGGATATCATTTACAGGGTCAGGGAAGAAATTGATCTGCCTGTGGCTGCATACAACGTATCCGGTGAATATTCCATCATCAAGGCGGCTGAAATGATGGGATGGGTGGACGGCAAAGCCATGATCATGGAAACCCTGTTATCAATCAAACGAGCCGGAGCCGACATCATCATGACCTACTCGGCCATTGATGTGGCAAGGGAGTTGAACAACTGATGGCGCATCCCCATAAAACACACCCCCCGGCACATGGTGGCCCCCACGCCGCCGGTAAAAACAATACCCTGCGACTTGTGGCCTGGGAGACAACCCGTCGGTGTAATCTGACCTGCAAACATTGCCGGGCTGCTGCAGAAGATCATGTATACAACGACGAACTTACCACCGAAGAGTCTTTCAGACTTCTTGACCAGATCAGAGAGGTGGGGCAACCCATCATTATTCTCACCGGCGGCGAGCCGCTGCTCAGAGATGATATCTTTGATATTGCGGCCTATGGAGACAAAATCGGCCTTCGCATGGTCATGGCCCCCAACGGCACCCTGCTCAATGAAGACAATGTGAAACGTCTTATCAAAAGCGGCATCAAGCGGATTTCCGTGAGTCTGGACGGCTCGACGGCTGCCTCCCATGATGCGTTCAGGGGTCTTGACGGGGCTTTTGACAGGGCAGTAAACGGCATAAAAACCGCGAAGGCTGCCGGGCTGGAATTTCAGATCAATACCGTTATTACAAAAACCAATCTTAATGAAATTCCTGCCATCCTTGCCCTGGCAGAATCGTTAGGGGCTGCGGCCCACCACATTTTCCTTCTGGTACCCACGGGCCGAGGGAAATACATTGTGGATACGGCCATTGATGCAAAGGAGTACGAAGAAACCCTCAACTGGTTCTACGACCAGCGGGATAAAACTTCTTTGCAGCTTAAAGCCACCTGTGCGCCGCACTATTACCGGATTTTGCGCCAGCGCGCCAAGGCCGATGGCAAAAAAGTCAGCTTTGAAACCCATGGGCTTGATGCGGTCACAAGGGGCTGTCTTGCAGGGACCGGATTCTGCTTTATCTCCCATGTGGGCCGGGTACAGACCTGCGGTTTTTTAGACGTCACCTGCGGAGACATAAAAACCACGCACTTCAAAGATGTGTGGGAAAATTCAGAGGTATTTAACAAATTGCGGGATTTCAACAATCTTGAACCCAAATGCGGCATCTGCGAATACAAACAGGTATGCGGCGGATGCCGGGCCAGGGCATACGAAGCCACCGGCAACTACCTGGCCCAGGAACCATTGTGCACATATCAGCCGCCCCGGCATTAGACAGAGTACAGAGTAAGGAACTCGGATAAATCGGCAATAAAAATGGGGGGTATTTTATCCGAGTCCCTATGCTTTAGTTCTATATCTTCAGCATTTATTTTTTCCCAAACAACTTAAACCCTTGTGGCGGTAACCGTGTCAAAACAGGTTGTGTGGTAACGGTATGGGTATGGGTATCGGTATGGGTATCGGTATCACTAATCGTTCATGTAATGGCGGATCGTGCCTAAATCGTCTATGTCGTGGTGGCGGTGGGCCGTACATGAATCCTCCATATGGCGGCGGACAGTGCATGAATCGTTCATCCCACGGTGGGGGTGGTGGCGGACCATGTCTAAATCGTTCATGCCTCGACGATGGATGTGCAGAGCTAATGGTTGGAAAAATCAAACAAGTCAAGATTATAACGACAAAATAGATTGATTTTGTTTTTTTCATTCTTTTCTCCTTTAATACAGAATTATAACCTGCCGGCAGCAAATCAATTGTTTGCTGCATCAAGCCAATATCAGACAATTCAAATGGCATACCAAAGGCAATAACATTATGATTTCAAAGATCTTTTTGAAAAAACACCCTTTTAATACACAAAGACCAGTTACAAAAAATGCATTTAACATTACAAAATGTTGCTGGTCGTAACCCAGCGCTGTCCAGTTAATTTTTACATGGTAGAGGCCAGGAAAGTCTGATCATAGCCTTTGTTGATCACCATTCAACGGACAAACAGGGTCACAACGCCCATGGCCGTGGTATGCCTGTTTTTTCTGCTCCAGTTTGTTGCTGTTTTACTTGGGTATGCACAAGAAAGTATCTCCCTGCCGGAAATGGAATGGGACGGTCATCTGAAAATTTACAGCCGGATTCTTTTTCCAAAATCCGATTCTGTTTACCAGTATGTAGGTTTGTCCCCCAATTATGACGGGTATGGGGAACTGCACCTGAATAACAAAACTTTTTTTAGCGATACCTTGTTTATGGAGGTCAACTATGAAGCTTTGGCCGGAGGCGGCGGCACGCGAGAGGATGGGGAAAAACTTAAAGCGCACTACCCTGCCATTTTCCCTGACGGTCTGTCCGGCCCCATCAGGGATGAGCATCGATTTTTTAATTTGACAGCCCCCCTGCACGAGGGAGAACGTTCTGTTCTGTACCATCGCCTGGACAGGGCGTTTTTCTCTTTTTCGCCTGACTGGGGGGAGATTCGCATCGGACGCCAGGCCGTGACCTGGGGGCATGGGTTTACCTTTAATCCCATGGATCTTTTCAACTCCTTTGCCCCCACAGATCTTGAACGCGATTACAAAACCGGGGACGATCTTGTTCTGGTTCACTTTCCGGTCAAAAGGGCGGATGTGGATCTGATCTATGCAGCCCACAGGGACCCGGATACGGACAAGGCAGGCATAGATCAGTCATCTTTGGGTGTAAAGCTGCACACCAACATTGGCAGGCTCGACACCGATGTCATGGTGGCCCGGCACTATAAGGACATTGTTACCGGTATCGGAACAGCCGGCAACTTAGCAGATGCCGCTTTCCGTCTGGATCTCATCGGCACCGTTCTTGATCAAAAAAGCAGGGGACGCGGGTATTACATCTCCGGCGTGGCCAATCTGGACTATTCCTGGGTCTGGTTGGACAGAAACTGGTACGGATATATAGAGCTGTATTACAACGGGCTTTCCGATAATGATTACGCCGATCAACTACTGGACCCGGCTGTTTCAGACCGTCTGGACAGAGGAGAACTTTTTGCTTTGGGCCGATGGTATGCCAGTGCCAATGTCAACCTGGAGATCCATCCCCTGGTCAGCGCTTACATCACCCCCATCATCAACCTTCACGACGGGTCGGGCATATTGTTACCCCGGGTTGTTTATGATTTCTCCGACAATATCCGTATCTCCCTGACACTCCTTTTAAACTGGGGGGCAGCCGGCACGGAATACGGCGGATTTGTTATCCCGGACACAGGCTTCACCACGGCACCCGCAGACAGGGTTTCTGCATGGATCACCTGGTTTTTCTAAACTGATTTCATCTTGAATGGAGATGATTTGTGATCAAAACGTAATCGTGGATTAGACACCCCCCGGGTCACTGCAGACTCTCCAAGCCATTGAAGAAAAAACAAGTAGTCATCATCGGCTTTCTGCCCTATTTTCCTTATTTTGTGTTCCTGATGCGCACTGTGTTGACAGTCCGGTAATATCAAGTCTGTTCCTGGGATTGCAAGGCGTTGAGGCGGAGCGTTAAAGGCCGGTCTTCTTCCATCTCTTTGGAAAACCCGATGGCCCCCGGATTTCTGAACTGATCAGGACAAGCACAGGCTGCCACCCACTCCTCCCTCACAGCCTTGAACACCTTAAAGGCGTTGGATTCCAGATCAACAAGGCTCTTTTCCATGACCAGTTCCAGGCGTCCTTTGCGTTCCTCAAGGTGCATGAGCCGGGCAATGGGTATACCTGCCGGTTGCCACTGGTGAAAGTCTTTTTCTAAATTGATAATGGCCGCCATCTGACCTGTGGCCCCGCCTGTAATCAGATGAAAGGCCGTAAGTCCTAAATTGTACGCATAACAGCAGTCAAAATAGGTTGGATCGGTGCCCCGGCCGTCATACCCGTAAAAATGGGTCTGAATATTAAAATCAGCCTGGGATTTTCTAAATATATTTACAAGGACCGCAGGTATCTGTTCTTCGTCATCCAGCATGCCCGCATGGACCAGGGCAATCTTCAAGGTTTTAAGGGAGATAATATCGGGCTTGACCAGCACGTATTTATCCTGGGGGTTTTTAAACAATGCCGGGGCAAACAGGTCCGGATCCATGCCCGCACCATCCATAAGCGAAACATAATCATCCCGAAGAATACCTACTTTGTAAAGACCCTGCTCTCTGAGCACGTCAAGATACTCTTTGACCATGTCCATGATGATCTTCTCGGTTTTAACCTGGGAGAACTGGAAATTGCCGTGAAGATCCCTTTCCACCAGAAGCCCTTCCCTGAAAAATCCGGGCAGCTGGTTGAACAACTCATCGTCCCGGATATTCCATATGGGAAACCGCCCCTTGTCCATCATCCCCTGGGATATCCTGCGCAAATAATCCAATTTTTCGTTCAGGGTGGAAAATGTTCTGTGGAAATCCAGGTCATGGATTCTATTATAATCCGCAATGATTTTATTGAGTTTTGTGATAAACACCTGGATCTCGTTGATAAATTCCAGAATGCCTTCCGGGATGATCATCAACCCGTAATTTTTGCCGAATGCCGCCCGCCGGACAATAATATCACAAATGACCCGGGATAGATGGCGCAGGGTCATCCCGTAGGCGTTATAATCCATCTGCCCCCCCTGGGCCAGGGATTTGACCATACGGTCCTGGTCCACATAATCTGCTAACTCTTCGCCGATCAAGGCGATATTCACATGGGTTTGAAGCGCTGTCTCCAGCGTAAGATGGCTTGCCACCCGACCCATAACCTTGCACACATGCCAGTATTTAATATCGGAACTGCCGTCATTGGCCAGATTGGCAATATTTTGTGCAAAGGCCCGGGCCGCAGAATGAAAGCCAAAGGAGGTGGCGCACAACACCTTGCCGTCTTCTGTTTTTACCTGGATATCGCCGTCAATGGTTTTGGGGATGCCGAGGACCTTGATCCCGGAAGATTTAAAATGCTGTGCCAGGAAGGCGGCGTTGGTATTGGAATCATCCCCGCCAATGATCACCAATGCATCAAGATTCAAGCCCTTGCAGACGGTCAATGCCAATTCCATTTTGCTGCCGGAATCAATTTTGGTCCGCCCGGTTTTAATCATGTTAAAACCACCCATGTTCCGGTGGGTGTCCACCAGTTCCGGGGTGATCTCAATGTACCGGTTTTCAAGCAGCCCTTCAGGCCCTTTAATAAACCCGAACATCTTTGACGCACTGTTGAAACGTTTCATCTCGTCAAAAAGGCCTGCAATTACATTATGCCCACCCGGAGCCGGGCCGCCGGAAAAAACAACACCGATGTGTCGCGGTTTTGAAAATTTTGCCTTTGCATTTTCATCGGGGTTAGGATCTGTAATCACCTGCTGTACGGGGTTGTTGATAATTCCGGGCAGCATACGTTCCGCCTCTGTATCTTTCAAAAAACGGTATTCATTCAATGTCTGAAGAGATGTAAGTGATCCATTGAATATCTCTATTTTTTCAGGAGAAAACCGTTTTCGTGCCACATTTTCCATGCTTTCCTCATTCATGGTTTGAAGCGCTTTCGCCCGCACGTCGGAGGGGATCTTCAGGGTATTTTCGTCCATTATTACTCCAAAATTTTTAGTGTTTGAACGCAACCTCACCCATCTGCGCCGTGCATCTGGGCAACTTTTCGTCCAAACACGGGTTTTGCGTTCAGGCGCTATCTACTGCGTCATAACCTGATTTCGACCATTTTCCTTTGCCTTGTATACAGCCATATCCGCTCGTTCAAATAAATCCTTTGGTGACTTATCCCCCTCCTTGATGCAGGAAACACCAATGCTGACCGTAACCCGAACCGTCTCCTCTTTGTACAGGAATTCAATTTTTTCTATGGTCTGGCGAATTTTCTCCGCAACCTGTGTTGCGCCTTCCATATTCGTCTCCGGCATAATGACGACAAACTCTTCACCACCATACCGGGCAAGCATATCACTTTTTCTTAATAAAGGCCGGGTCCGTTTTATAATTTCCTGCAGGCACCTGTCACCAATGGCGTGTCCATAGGTATCATTAATATTTTTAAACTTATCCGCGTCAATAATCAAAAGGGAAAAAATATTTTTATACCGGAGAAACCGGTCCATCTCCTCTTCAATTTTCTTGTCATAGGCCCTGCGGTTTTTGGCTCCGGTCAGTTGGTCCTCGTTGAGTTTTTTCTCCAACTCTTCGGAATATTTTGTGGCAACCTGCAACTCCTGCTTGAGTTTGGCAAATCCGGAGGCAAAGGAGTTCTTGCTTTTTTCAGCCAACCGACTGATGGCCTGGTCCACTTTCTGCTTTTTCTGCAATGCCTTCTCAATGGAAGCAAGCCCCGTGGAAATCTTTGCCCGCAAATCATCTAAACTTTCAGCCACATCAAAGGATTTTTTGATCCCGGCCATTTCGTCATTTAAGATGGATCCAAACCCCTGATTTGAAGAAAGCAGAGAGCTTGTGTGCTCATAGGAAGAGGCCAGTCTCTTTTCAATTTCAAAAATTCTTGCCACAATATCTCTGATAAAAACATTAACCTTTTCCCGATCCTGGCTGGTTTCTGAAATATAATTAAAAATAAGGGAAAAAATATTTTCCCGAACTTCTTCAAAACCTTGTATGTCGCCTATCTTAAGCAGGTTTGAGGTAATTAATTCAAGCTTTCTGGTATATTTTTTATCAAGATTGGATTTCAGATGATTCACCACATCGTGGTAACTATCCCTGAGATTGTCCAGCATCTGATCTTCGGATGAATTTTTTCGAAACGCGGAAAAAAAGCCTTTCTTTTTTTTGGGGGCGGCAGGGCCGATATCTTCCTGGATCATGGCGGTTTTGATCTGATTGAAAATGTATTCGATCTTAGCCGGAGAAGCCTTTTTCCGCATGGCCGCACCCAGCTGAATGCAGGCATCACCCAATGCCGTTCCCTCCTGGGAAAGCATATCTAAAATAATGGGGAAATACCGTCTGTAAAGACTATCAAGATTGCCATACTGCGCCTCCACTGCATCCAGTTCCTTGAGCAGGTGGTCCTTCTGGGATCTCAATTTAATGATTTCGGCTTGTAACTGGTCTATTTTATCATCACGTTGTTCGGCCATAATGTATTCCCAAATTTAAACCACTTGTAATGGTTGATTACTTTTAACCAGTGAAACAAAGAAAGTAAAGTTAATTTAGCAGATCCAAAGCTTGATTGCGGCTGCTAAAAATTGTACAAGAAGGCACATATTAACCCAGATTTTAGCCGATTTGCAAATCAGGATTTAAAATTTAGTAGATTAAGGCGAATGATCAAAATCCAATGAGGAGATACAAGGGTGGTATTCAGCTTTTTTAAGAAGAAAACGAAAACCCCTGAGACTGAACCCGTTTCAGAAGAAAATAGACCCGAACAAGAGCCACTTTCACCGGAACCTTCTTTGCAACCGGAAGTCGAACCAGATTTGCCGTTAGATGAATCTGAAAAGGTAACGGAATTTGTCCAGGAAAAACCTGCCATCAAAGAGGGTTCAGGACTGTTCTCAAAACTTAAATCCGGTCTGGCCAAAACCCGGACCGTTTTGAATACGGATATCACAGAACTGTTCTCATCGGCCAAAGCTATAAATGACGATCTGTTTGATACCCTCGAAGAACATTTGATCACCTCTGATCTCGGTATTGATATCACCATGGAGATGATGGAGCGGATCAAGAAAAAAAGCCGCGGTCTGTCCACGGGGGATGAGCTTCGCCAGGTGCTCAAAGAGGAGTTGCTCACCCTTTTTCACGAACCGCCCCCCCCTGCCCCATCCGGGCCGAAGCCCTATGTTATCATGATGGTGGGTGTTAACGGAACCGGCAAAACCACCACGCTTGGCAAACTGGCCATGAAATATAAAGCCGAAGGAAAAAAAGTATTGATTGCAGCGGCAGATACGTTCCGGGCAGCAGCCATTGAGCAGGTTGAAATATGGGCCCAGCGCGCAGGGGCCGACATTGTTCGGCACAAGGAAGGTGCGGACCCTGCCGCAGTTGCCTACGATGCCGTTGAAGCAGCCATGGCAAGGGGCGTTGATGTGGTGCTCATTGACACGGCAGGCAGGCTGCACACCCAGAAAAATCTCATGGAAGAGTTAAAGAAGATCAAGCGATCCGTGGATAAAAAATACAAAGGTGCACCCCACGATGTAATGATGGTCATAGACGCCACCACCGGCCAGAATGCCCTGTCCCAGGCGGAAATTTTCCACAAGGCCGTGGGGCTTACCCAGATGAGTGTCACCAAACTGGACGGCACCGCAAAGGGGGGGATTGTAGCGGCGGTCTCATCCACCATGGAGCTGCCCATTGCCTATATCGGTGTGGGGGAGGCCATAGAAGATCTGCAGGAATTTGATGCAAAACGATTTGTCAATGCGCTGTTCGACGACTGATCGTGTCATTATAATAATATTATAATACCCGGTTTTTCTTTTACGAGGCCTGAGAAAATAATTTCAACGGTCTGAAAGGAAGTTGTGATGAACACAAAGATCGAGGTTTACACCCCAAAAAAACTCCATTAAAGTTGTTACGGCCACCTCCCTGTTTGACGGGCATGATGCCGCCATCAACATCATGAGAAGAATTCTGCAGGACTCCGGAGCCGAAGTCGTCCACATCGGGCATAATCGATCGGCCGGAGAAATCGTGAATGCGGCCATACAGGAAGATGCCCAGGGAATAGCGGTTTCCAGTTATCAGGGCGGACATATTGAGTTCTTCAAATCAATACCTTCGCCATTAAATAACACGTTCGAGTTCGTTAACTCGCCCAAGAGCGGCTACCTTCTCAGAGATGGACTGAATAGAAACCCCTTCTGGGATTTGCGGAAGCAGTTTTAATGTTTCTCGCACGTATTTTCCGGCCCGGAACCAGGCTTTCAAGTCAATGATACTCATACCAGAGAAGTTAGGCCGATGCCTCAGGATATGAGAGAGGTTTACCATGAAAAAAGCGAGGTTGGCGGCATTGCAGACTTGCTGCTCTTTAATATTCATGAAATCATCGAGACCCCAATACTGCTTCGCATCGCGGAAATTGAACTCGATTTGAAAGCGCAGGCTATAGTACTTGATCAGCTTGTCCGAAGCCAGTTCCAGGTTGGAACTGAAGAGCACAACGCGGGCCGTTTTGAGGGTTTTTAAGTTGGTTTTGAGAATGATAACTACGCCCAGCAAATCGGCAAATTTCTTGTGACGCATTAGACATTTTCGGAAATAAGAGGTCAGTTCCATACTGGTTGTCTGGCTTTTGGGGTACGATCAGGAGCTCTGAATGTTTCTCTTAAATTATGCAGACCGCAGGCGATTTCCATAACAAGATCACT
>Ga0209575_10000184_pt1 | contig 62702 bp, 60 predicted proteins | sample Medcelwee11metaG_FD_187172 | JGI IMG/M metagenome (GOLD analysis project Ga0209575, IMG submission 187172) | Freshwater pond sediment microbial communities from the University of Edinburgh, under environmental carbon perturbations - Medium... | ecosystem: Environmental > Aquatic > Freshwater >...
TGATAGGTCGGTAACTTACCAGGAATATATGGCAACGTATATTGTATTGGTTTCCATTGTGCTACAGCCGTTACATCATGATTAGGTAATATTTCTAATGGTGGTTTATGAGCAACAGATAGTTTCGCTTTACGACGTTTAATATTTTGTCTGTAAACTCTCTCGATGAAGTCTTCTAAGTTTTTCTCATAAGTTGGTAACACAAATCTTTCTAAATATTCCTCTTCTGAAATTAGTGATGAAGACGAATATTTATTTAGCTGTAAGCTATTCTGCTTGAGTTGATTAATATCATTTTGATCAGGTAAAGGTTCACCGGCATACTGACTAGCGTATTCCTGCCAACTAATATATTTAATCTCAACTTCCGGTGGCAGTTCATCAATATCAGGTTGAGACTTATCAAAGTGTTGCCCCCAATCCGCTACCTGTAAGGTGTAACCTAACTTATTTAATAAATCGTTTAATTGTTTATATGCCAAGAATATATTTCTATTCAGCAACATCCCAGCATCAGGATAAAGATCATGCGGAATAGATTTATCTGGATAATGTTTTTCTAAGAATTGCTGGAGTTGCTTTTTGCAATATCCCCAGCGACCGCCAGCAGAACCTAATATTATTTGAGCTAATAGTTCTGAAGCGATGTGAGATTTCAGATAACCTTCGGCAAATCCTAAACCAAGACGTTTAATAACTCTTGGAATGTACTCACCAATTGGAGTTTCGCCACCAATATTGACTTTACTTTCCGTTGATAGGAAACGATATTTACCACCATCATCAGGATCATCTAATCTGATCTGAAAAGCGATGATTAGGCCATTTTGCAAAATTGGGACAAGGAAACTATCACCGGAAATAATTAAGGACTGGCCATCTTTACCAATACCGGCCAAATCAGTTGGGTAATAGTTTTCTAATTTTTGAAATTTTTGGACAGATTTGTATAGGGACAGATCATTTAACCCACGGTCCACAAGATTTTTTTCATGTTTAGAAAATAGACTTAGCTCATTTAAAATTTGCCGATAATATTGATCCCGGACTTCTGGCGGAAGTTCTTGTTTTAGTTTCGCTTCTTGTTGCTGAAGTCGTTGTCTTTTCTTAGCTTCGTATTCTGCTGATTGTTGTAAATATTGCCGGTCATTGTCATTTGGCTGATAGTTAGTTGCCGGTACAAATTTTCCCCATAGTCTATTGCTAGACTCGCCTATAAACTTATATCCGTGCATATCTGACCGTTCGGTCATGCACATTATCAAACTACTGTCAGTTCTATAGCGACAATTCCCGTTCGTCTTTGAACAAATCGGGCAGCCACCGCTCTTTTTATTAAATACTTTGAAATCAGACATTTGACTGCCCCCTTTGTAATTCTGTGAGGGGATCGTCAAAATTGGTTGTAGTGGATTTTCTGTTTTGTAGATTTTGTAGATGTGTCATGGCTTGTATAAAGATTTGTTTCTTTACTGAAGCCCTTTTAGTTTGAGGATGACTAAAATTAATTTCTCTTTTTTCTGGTCTTAGTGAAATGAGAATGTTAATTTATAATTAATTCAGTTATGACTAAAATGAGTCACTAACTAAACGATCATCCTTTCTATAAAAGGGCGATGATCAAAATGGCGATCCTTTGTATAACAGCGAAAGCGTTGTTTGTATAAAGGCGTTGTTGTTGTTTGTATAAAGGCATCCTTTGTCTAAAAGGGTTTCAAATTGCTTGTGTACTTCTGCTAAAGGGGTGGAAGTACAAAACTAAAAGTGCTTGGTTAACTAAAGTATTTGGTTAACTAAAGCCAAAGAAGAAGGTGGCTTCTTCTTTCTCAACAGTGCATTTGTTCTGCTATGGGGTAGTTCATTTGTTCTGTAGTTCTGTTAAGGCAGGACTTTTAAGGCTGAAAGCTATTTCTGTGGAGAAACTGCTGGAAACCTTAAGTTTGTTACAAAAAACTAAATCTCTTTGACCTTGGCTCCCCAGTATCACTGCGAAATGAAGAGGGGAGCTTTGGTTGTTTTAGAATAGTTTTTAGCCTTATATCGCTACTTCTATCAAATTTTTCTTCCTAAAAAACAAAACATTGTCGAGGTTTTGCTTCCTTACATATTGAATAGACAAATAGTAAAGATTGTTTACTATGGTAATTACAGTTAGTGATTATCAAATAGTCTGACATCATGATAAAAGTTACGGAGTTATGTAGCTTTGAAAATGACCAGTAACAGAATAATCAACTCAATTTTCTTTACACCTCACTCATGGCCGTAAAATATTTATTTATAAATAGTATAAAACCAAACTACATATTTTAGCCTAAATGGCCAATAAAATTGTTGGCCGTTGATCTAAAATAATGGTTTTGGTCAAACCTATGGATTTTTAAGTCCCAATTTATTTCTGAATTACTTGTAGGTATGGGTTAGAGGCCAAACTCTTCATGAAATCAAATCCACCAGAACCGTATAAATATAATTCCTCTTGGGCTCTTGTCATGGCCACGTATAACTCTGTTTTGGATTCAGCTTCATTAATGCCAAATGTTTGCACCCAGATGATGAATACCACCTTAAACTCTAATCCCAGGGAAGACTTGGCAGTAACTATCCTAATCCCAGGTTCTTGTATATTGAAGTCTGATTTATTTTGAGAAATATTGTAGAAAGGAATATTTAAGTCTGTTAGCTGATTCTTCAAATCATGAAAGTTATTACTTTCTTTTTCTCTCAGACATCTATAGATAATGGCTAACTCATGTGGTTGATAATTAGCTAAACACTTTTGAATATCACCAATTAATATCTCATTCTGTTGTTGAGAACTTTTCATAGTCTTGAGAATAGGAACTTTGCCCTTTCTTAAGCAATCTTGTGGTTTAACTAGCGGAAATGTAGCGTCTAAATTCTCTATTTCTTGATCATTCTCAACGTCGGAACTAACTACAGCCCAAGCTGCTGAAACAATTTCTTGAGTATTTCTATAATTCTGTGTTAACTTGCGACTACGCCCAACAGCTTTGACTCCTACCGATTTCCACGTAAATTTCTTTCTTTGATACAAACTTTGTGTACCATCAGCCACAATCATTAAATTACTGTTGTCAGGGTCTTTTAATGCGTTGACACAACAATTAAACCATGATGATTCAAATGTGTGAGCTTCATCTATGAGAATAGCATCCCATTTTTCTGCTAGTGTCAGCGTGTCAATTTTTCTCTGTAAAGCATGACTGACATCCTCATCATATTGGCGATTACCAGATTCGTTTTCAGGATAGCAAGAACGATTTGGTAATGAACCAATAACAGATTTAGCCCAGCCGTGGAAATGTTGAACACTAATTTTCTCTTGATAAACTGGATTATCTACTTGGTTAATGAGCGATCGCAAATAAGCAGTCAAGACTTTGTTAAAACATAAGATTAATATTTTATTAGTATCTATCTGATTAGCTAATATTTTGGCACGGGCTAATAGAATGAGAGTTTTACCAGAACCCGCCACACCATAGAATAACCGATGACCTTCACCCATGGTTGTTGCTATTTGCTCCTGTTGTATATCAAGAGTTTTAATAATTTCTGCATTATCTTGAAGTTTTACTCCTTCAGGCACACTAGTTAGTTTAGCTAATTGTGTTTTGATTTTAATTTCTGGGTGAATAATACCTCTAATAGTATTAATTTGATCATTAACCAGTGGTGTAAATGGAAAACGCACCATAAACATCTGACACAATCGTTCATATAACTCCTGTTCAGTCATTTTAGGCCAATTATTTAATTCATCTTTATAGACTACCTGGCCATTAGGCAAAACTTTATCAATTCCCCTTTCCATAGCATCTGCTTTTTTGATGCTAGTCATGATTACGCCTTGACCTATAGGAAAAGATAGTTTTCCAAAGTGTTCGCTGTCTTCTGGTTGAGTCAGAATAGAATATTCAGTTAATAGATTAGTTAATTTCTCAAAGTATCTTTTGACTTGACGTAACGGGCAACTCAAAGAACTAATTTTCTCTTCACTCTGTATCTTAAATGAATAGTGATCTGCTTCTAAAATACTATTACTCTGCCAGCCTTTCAGTTCTAATATCAATATTCCTAAGTCAGGACCTATCACAACAAAGTCAGGATAAGCACCAGCAATATTAGGCTCATAATAAATGTAGTAATCGTCTGGTAATTGATTTTTCAGAATGTAGAAGACCGTTTGTTCTCCTGTACTGGCTTTAGTGGGAATTACATCTGGAATAGTTAATGCCATTATTTATTTTTCCTTCGTGAAAGTATGCAGCCCTGGTTAATAGAGAATTATTTTCTCTAAAATTATTATAAATAATTATTGAGTATTATTTTCTAAGATTAAAAAATTTTATTAATTTCTTTGAATTAATAAAAAAATTAAACTTAAGTTTTTATTATAGAAGTCCCGGTCCATATCTCAAATATCATCCTAGACAATATTTTACTGATGCTATTTTTTTCTTGTTATGACTTTTTTGAAAATGTCATATTAAGTTAAAGAAATAAAAATACTAATGCCTAAGATTAATACTAAAAAAGATAATCCCCAAGATTAATACAAAAAAAAATAATCCTCTGAGAAATATCAGTTTTGTAGGGTTAAATCTCTCTCGGCTATAATGATCCCCTTGAAAAATTAGTGGAAATATTAATGCTATTGGAAAAACGATCATAGGCGATCGCTCTTTAATAATCAGTGAGATGGTGCAAACTGCGAAAGTCAGAAATATCCAGCTTGATAATATTCCATCCCACCAAGGCGACCATCTGGGCAACCATTCCCCAAAATAGCTTTTCGATAATTGGTACAATCCTGTGAATAGCGACATGATTAATGCCACGGAAAATATTATTAGTGCTAATAATGCTAGGTCTGAAGTTATCGTTGGATTAAAAATATTTACTAGTATTCTCAATATCGCCAAAATAATACTGGACCCACTTAATAGGATTAATAGCCTAAGTATTAATGGTCTTTTGCCCAAATAGTTTTTAATCATGTACACCCCGTAAATTTTAAATATATTTTTTTTAGATATTGAGGCGATCGCCTATTAGGGGACTTCAGAATTTTTTGCGGTTAATAGGACTAAAAACTTTGCAAAATAAAGGATATACATTAAAGGGTAAAATGACCCCAAACTGTCTATCAAGTATTTAACTACTTGTTTAAAGGTGAAAACTTTGCTATACAAAGTTTTCACTCCTATTTGTCACGTTTTTGCGTTTAAGTTCCGTTAAGGTGATTTTCTTCAGAAAATCACAGGATTTTGAGAAATGAAAACAGGCAAGCCCTCTTTGTTCATTTCCCTAGCCAATGCCATTATTCCTACGGTGACTTTAACATCAATGCGGGGAGGAGAATCCTCCCACATATCAGCAACAGTCTCTGCTAATGAGTAGTAATCATTAATTCCCATCTGTTTACAAGTATCCCTAAAATCGTTTGGCAAAAACTTAGTATCTAGGTACAAGTAGAATGCCTTAAGGATTGCCCCAAATAAAGCTATGCCATAGTGGATAATATCTTTGTCAATATGAATTGATTGACATTCCCTAAATATCTTGTTGCAACTCTCTATATCTAGTCCTAATAACTCATACCTTAATGGCTTACCTACCTCGATATATGCAATGATGTTATCACCATACTCGCATAACATGGTAGATAAATCAATTAGAATATCTTTAATTTGGGGTCTAATTTTCTCTCTCTCAATTCCCCTACCTTTCTTCTCAATGTATTGTTTGCAACATTCATTTAACATCTTAGGTAGGTTTTCGTAATGTTCTATAACACCACAAATGTATGGGCTATCCTCAATATCAAACGATACACCCCAGGAAGATTTATTATTATATGCTTCAATTTCTGTTGCCATAATGAAGTATCCTTAAAAAACTATAAAACTAGAATAACATAAATTATCTGAAAATCAATATTAGTAAGCATTTTACTCGATAATTGATACAAAAATTGGATAGAATATTTCAACCATCCTATTAGGTCAAATATTATTTTTAAAATTTAAAAAATTTAAACCTCGGTCCGGGGTGCAGAGGTTTCTTATCATGCTGTCAAAGTCTTTACAATATTTAATTGTAGCTATTTACACTGAAATATAAAAATATAAAATAAAGATGTAAAGAGAAACGAAAAACTATGCGATGCCCACAATGTGAAAGTAAAAACCTCTATAAAGCTACTAGTAATAGATTTGTTTGCAGGGATTGTAAGAAATCCTCAAGACCAGAAGATTTGTTACCATTAATTACATTGACTTCAGAGTTAAATAAAGAATCAGGAGTTAATTCTAATCTTGAAACGTTGCAATTAGAGCAGGAAGTAAACAATTTATCGCCTAAAATACCTATGCCACCTAAACTACCTATACCACCTAAACCATCATCTAATACAGATAATATAGTATTAGATGATGATCCAGATATGAAAGTTATATTTCAACAATTAATAGCTCAGAATGATAATGTATTAAAGGAATTACAGGATATTAAACAAGAAACTAGATTTTTGTTTAATGAGGTTTCAACTTTTAATAAAAATTTCGTTAAAAATATATCATCAGGTGTGCTTGCTGCTATGTTTACAGTAATTCTTATAGGTATTGCATTACAAGTATTAATTGGTTTATTTTTTATATTCTAAAATAAGTAGTTTATTTAGTTTCCATTTAAGCGATCGCCCGATGAATAATCTATTAATTATTGATTTAGAAACCACAGGACTTGACCCAGAAACTGACTCACCAATTGAATTAGGAGCAATACTGTATTCAATTCCTGAGCGTTGTACTATTCAACAAATATCAACATTATTTCCCGTTGTAGAGAATCCAGCAGAAAATATTAATCGGATTAGTGCTAAAGCCAGTCAAACTGTGAAAAATACAGAATTAGTTATGACTTTATTAAAAAAGTGGGTGAATATGGCAGATTATCTGGTTGCTCATAATGTGGAATTTGATAGAAAATGGTTTGGTAAAGGCATATTACCCGTTATTGATAAACCCTGGTTATGTACCTATGATGATTTTATTTGGCCGAATAATCCTCATCCAAATTCCCTAGTTAATACTGCTCTTAATCATGGTATCGGTGTTAATCAAGCTCATAGAGCTTTAACAGATTGTCAGTTAATTGCCTTACTATTTGACCGTATTCCTAATTTATTAGATTTAGTTGATCAAGCAGTCAAACGTTCTATTGAGCCAAGGATTTCTATTATTGCAGATGTTCGTTATGATGATAGGCAACAGGCAAAAGATTGGGGGTTTAGATTTGATTGGGATAATAAAATATGGGTGAAAAAGATTAGAATACGTGAATATGAGCGAGAAAAGTCTGAATATCCTTTTCCTATTATTGAAAAATAAGTTTAATTTACACTTATATGTAAAATTAAATATGAAAGACAAAAATGGTGATTGAGATTAAAGGATTAGAAAATTAGAATATGTCAAGATAGTTGAGATTCTTATCCCAGCAATTAGTTTTTTTTAAAATATTTTTGAAAAGTTTTTATGGCTAAATTAGAAGAGTTGACGAATGGTGCATTGATTAAAGGTATTCTACCACAACAGTTTGTTACGGTAATAGAAGCAAAGTGGCATGGTAGTGATGTGGTGGAATTGACTTATAAGGATGAGGGTGGTCATGTCCATAATCAACTATTATTAAGAGATCAGGAAGAAAATATTGAGTTGGTGACTGAGGGAAGGCCTTGGAGTTTTGATGGAGATGGTGAAACTTTACGTTTGGTATCAGAGGCTTATCGAATACGGCTGGCTTATTTGTTTGATCAGTTATTAGCTGTACATACTTCTTTAGTGGAGCCTTTACCTCACCAGATTACGGCGGTTTATGGGGAAATGTTAAATCGTCAACCATTACGTTTTTTGTTAGCAGATGATCCAGGTGCTGGTAAAACTATTATGGCTGGTTTGTTGATTAGGGAATTGTGGATGCGGGGTGATTTACAACGGTGTTTAATAGTTTGTCCGGGTAGTTTAGCTGTGCAATGGCAGGATGAATTAAATTATAAGTTTCATTTACCGTTTGAGATTTTGACTGCTGATCGGATTGAAAATGCTCGGACTGGTAATGCTTTGGCTGAAATGTCTTTGGTGATTGCTCGTTTAGATCAGTTGAGTCGTAATGATAATTTACAGGAAAAGTTACAGCAAACGGATTGGGATTTGGTGATTTGTGATGAAGCACATAAGATGTCAGCTTCTTTTTTTAGTGGGGATGTGAAGGAAACGAAGCGTTATAAGTTGGGTAAGTTGTTGTCTGGTATTACACGGCATTTTTTATTAATGACGGCAACTCCCCATAATGGGAAAGAGGAGGATTTTCAGTTATTTTTAGCTTTATTAGATGGCGATCGCTTTGAGGGGAAATTTCGGGGTGGGGTTCATGTGACAGATACTTCTGATTTGATGCGAAGGATGGTGAAGGAGGATTTATTAAAGTTTGATGGTAGGCCGTTATTTCCTGAAAGAATTGCTCATACAGTTGGTTATCCTTTGTCAGACTTAGAAACTCGTTTATATCGGCGGGTGACTGATTATGTACAGCAGGAATTTAATCGGGCTGAATCTTTGGTGGCTGATGGTCGTAAAGGAACGGTCGGTTTTGCTTTAACTATTTTACAGCGTCGTTTGGCTTCGTCACCGGAAGCTATTTATCAGTCTTTGAAACGACGACGAGAACGTTTACAGAATCGGTTACAAGAAGAAGAGTTTATTAAGTATGGTGCATTTATGTCAGAGGATATAGAGGTTGATGCTTATGATATAGATAATGATTTGGAAGATTTGGATGGTGATGAACGGGAAGAGCAGGAAACTTTGTTGGTGGATCAGGCGACGGCTGCTCGGACGATTAATGAGTTAAAAGCAGAAATTGCTTTATTAGAACAGTTGGAGAATTTAGCTAATCAAGTTCGGCATAGTGGTAAGGATTGTAAGTGGGAACAGTTATCTTTACTTTTACAGAATAAGGCAGAAATGTTTGATGAGGGGGGATACCGTCGCAAGTTGGTGATTTTTACGGAACATCGGGATACTTTGAATTATTTAACTGACCGGATTAGTACGCTGTTAGGAAATCCAGAAGCTGTTGTGACAATTCATGGTGGTATGAAGCGGGATGAACGGAAAAAGTCGGAGGAAGCGTTTAAACAGGATAAAGAGGTTTTGGTATTAATAGCGACTGATGCGGCGGGAGAGGGTATTAATTTACAGCGAGCGCATTTAATGGTGAATTATGATTTGCCTTGGAATCCTAATCGTTTAGAGCAACGTTTTGGGCGGATTCATCGGATCGGGCAAACGGAGGTATGTCATTTATGGAATTTGGTTGCTAATGAAACGAGGGAAGGGGATGTTTATGAAAAGTTATTGTTGAAGTTGGAAGCGGAGCAAAAGGCTTTAGGTGGTCGGGTGTTTGATGTGTTGGGTAAGGTGATTGCTGGTAAGGAGTTGCGGGAGTTGTTGATTCAGGCGATTCGTTATGGCGATCGCCCGGATGTGAAGGCTCGTTTAAATCAAGAGGTGTCATCGCTTTTGGATCAGGAGCGTTTACGGGAGTTATTGGATGAGCGGGCTTTAGCACGGGATGCGATGGATATATCGCAGGTGCAATTAATTCGGGAGGATATGGAGCGGGCGGAGGCTCGACGTTTACAACCGCATTTTATTGGGGCGTTTTTTTTGGAGGCTTTTAAAAAGTTGGGGGGAACTTTACGACGACGGGAATCTAAACGTTATCAGATTAATCATGTACCGGCAATTTTACGGCAACGGGAACGGTCTTTAGGTGGGCAGGTAATTCTCAAGAGTTATGAGCGGATTTGTTTTAATAAGGAGTTGATTAATATTCCTGGTCAGCCGGCAGCCACTTTTATTTGTCCTGGTCATCCTTTATTAGATGCAACGATTGATGTAATTTTGGAGCAGTATGGCAATTTATTAAAAAGGGGAGCTGTATTATTAGATCCTCATGATAATAGTGAAAGCGTCCGGGTTTTAGTTTATTTAGAACATTCGATTCAGGATGGTCGGTTACATCGTGATGGGCGACGATGGGTTGTTTCTAAGCGGATGCAATATGTGGAAATTGATCAGCAGGGTAATACTAGTGCTGTGGGGATGGCTCCTTATTTAGATTATTGTGCGGTACATGAGGCTGATCATCCAGTAGTGATGGAATATATTAAGTCTTTGGATATTATTAATAATATTGAAGATAAAGCAACTAGTTATGCGATCGCTAATTTGGTAACACCTCATATTAACGAAGTGCGTCAAGCCAAGGAGGAGTTGATTAAGAAAACGATGGAAGCTGTGCGAGATCGTTTGACGAAGGAGATTAATTATTGGGATCAGCAGGCGATTACTTTAAGTGCGAAGGAGGAGGCTGGTAAGTCTAATAGTCGGTTAAATTCTAGTCGGGCAAGGTCAAGAGCGGATGATTTACAAGGACGATTAGAAAAACGTTTATTAGAGTTGGAGCAGGAAAAAAAATTAGCACCTTTACCGCCGGTGGTAGTGGGAGCTGCTTTAGTTATATCGGCGGGAGTTTTACGGCAGTTATTAGGTGAAAAGCAAGAGTCAGTTAGTTTATTTGCTCAGGAGCGAAAACGGGTTGAGTTAATGGCAATGAATGCGGTAATGGAGTTGGAAAGGGCTTTAGGTTATGAGCCAAGAGATGTGAGTGCGGAAAAGGTTGGTTATGATATTGAGTCGAGAATATCGGGGACGGGTCGTTTAAGGTTTATTGAGGTGAAGGGGAGAATAGAGGGGGCAACTACTGTGACTGTGACTAAGAATGAAATTTTAGTGGCCTTGAATATGCCAGATAGTTTTTTTCTTGCTCTAGTGCGTGTACCGATTTCTGAGAATGAGGTTGCTAATAGTGAACAATGTCAAGTGCGTTATGTGCAATCACCATTTCAGAGAGAACCTGATTTTGCTGCTAGTAGTGTTAATTATGATTGGCAGGAGTTATGGAAACAAGGCCAAATACTTAGTATTTGATCGGGGTTGGTGATTTCGGTTTATGATTTTTAGTGTGTTGAATATTACAGTGAATATTACTGTGAATATCACAGTTAATATTTATTTTTGTTAGATTTATTGGAATTTAAGAGCCTTTTATGACCTACCGCAAAAAGTTAATTGAAGTGGCGTTGCCTTTAGAGGCAATTAATGCTGAATCTGCTAGGGAAAAGTCGATCCGGCATGGACACCCTTCTACTCTACATTTGTGGTGGGCGAGGCGACCTTTAGCTGCTTGTCGGGCGGTTTTATGGGCTTCTTTGGTTGATGATCCGAGTAGTTGGCCGGATAAGTTTCCGACGGAGGAGGAGCAGGAGATTGAACGGCAAAGATTGTTTGATATTTTGGCACGGTTTGAAACGTTAACGGATAAAAAGGGTAATACTAAGCAGGTTGTCAAGGGTTTAGTTTCTTGGGATGATATTAAGGAACCTGCAATAATAATAGAGGCTCAGAAAGAAATAGCTCGTTGTTTGGCTTGGGAGCGAGGAGAAAAGCCACCTGTGAAACCTGATAAGGTGCGAGAATATATTACAAAATATGCACCACCTGTTTATGATCCGTTTGCGGGAGGTGGATCTATTCCGTTAGAGGCACAGCGTTTAGGTTTGGAGGCTCATGCGAGTGATTTGAATCCGGTGGCGGTTTTGATTAATAAGGCTTTAATAGAAATTCCACCGAAGTTTAGAGATCAACCGCCAGTTAATCCAGTGGATCGACAACGCAGTAATATAGAATCTTGGAAAGGAGCGCAGGGTTTAGCTGCAGATGTTCGTTATTATGGGAAGTGGATGCGGAATAAGGCTTTTGAACGGATTGGGCATTTATATCCTAAAATTAATATTCCTTCTGGGCATGGGGAACAGGAAGCAACAGTGGTTGCTTGGATTTGGGCAAGAACTGTGAAATGTGCTAATCCTGGTTGTGGTTGTCAGATGCCTTTGGTTAGAAGTTTTCAGCTTTCTAATAAGAAGGGAAAAGAGGCTTGGATCGAGCCAATAGTTGATCAATCTGGAAAAATTCCTGTGATTAGTTTTGAGGTAAAAACTGGTAAAGGTGAAATTCCTGAAGGAACTGTTAATCGTAAAGGTGCAACTTGTATTGTTTGTAAGACACCTATTCCCCTTGATTATATTCGGACTGAAGCACAAGCAAAAAGGATGAATAATCAGTTAATAGGAATTGTAGCAGATAGTAAAAAAGGTAGAGTTTATTTATCTCCTAATAGTGAACATGAAAATATAGCAGGTAAAGCAAAATCTGATTGGAAACCTTCAGGAGAAATGCCTTTAAAACATCGTAATTTTCAGACTCCTAATTATGGCATGACTACTTTTGGTGATCTTTTTACATCTCGTCAACTTCTAGCATTGAATACATTTAGTGATTTAGTTAGTGAAGTAAGAGAAAAAATAAGAGATGATGCAATTACCACAAAAATGTTTGATGATGGATTATCCTTAAATGATGGAGGAAAAAGTTTAACTGCTTATGCTGATGCCCTTGCTGTTTATTTAGGTTTTGGTATTGATAGGTTAGCAGATAGAAATTCAGCTGTTTGCTCTTGGGATATTAGTAGAGATAGTACAAGAAATACATTTGCTAGACAAGCTATCCCTATGACGTGGGATTTTACTGAAGCTAATCCACTTAGTGATTCTACAGGTAATTTTAACGGTGCTATTGATTGGATTATTGAAGTTATAAAAAATTGTGTTGCTATTTCGGATGGTAAAGTTTATCAACATGATGCAACTAGTTTTTACAAAGATGATATTAACAAAAAAGTAATATCTTCTGATCCACCTTATTATGATAACATTTGTTACGCTGATCTATCAGATTTTTTTTATGTTTGGCTACGTCGTGCCATTGCTGATATTTATCCCGAAATTTTCAGCACTTTATTAGTTCCTAAAGAGCAAGAATTAGTTGCCACGCCTTATCGTTTTGGTGGTGATAAACAAAAAGCCAAAGAATTTTTTGAAAAAGGTTTAGGTAAAGCATTTGAGCGGATGAATAAAATATCTGATCATAATTATCCGTTGACTATTTATTATGCTTTCAAACAAGAAGAAACTGAACAAGATGGAGAGACTGAAGAAGCTATTTCTTCTACTGGTTGGGAAACAATGTTAGATGGCTTGATCAAAGCAGGATTAAGTATTGATGGTACTTGGCCGTTGCGTAGTGAACTTACTAATCGAATGATTGCTTCTGGTGCAAATGCACTAGCATCATCAATAGTTCTAGTCTGTCGTCCTCGCCCAGAAAACGCCCCAAAAACCACCCGTCGCCAATTCCTCAGTGAACTAAAACGAGACTTACCCCAAGCACTCAAACTATTACAACAAGGAAATATTGCCCCCGTTGACCTAGCTCAAGCCAGTATTGGACCTGGTATGGCAATATATTCTAAATACACAGCTATTCTCGAATCAGACGGCAACCCCATGCGAGTCCGCACCGCCCTACAACTAATCAATCAAATTCTCGACGAATTTCTCACAGAACAAGAAGGAGAATTTGATACTGATACCCGCTGGACCCTCACCTGGTTTGAACAACATCAATTTAACGACGGACTTTATGGAGATGCAGAAACCCTCTCCAAAGCCAAAAATACCAGCATCCAAGGATTAGTAGAAGCCGGTATTCTGCAAGCCAAAGCCGGTAAAGTGCGACTATTACCACGGGATGAACTCAAACCAAATTGGCAACCCCAAAAAGATAAACGTATTTCCATCTGGGAAATTACCCAATATCTCATTCATACCCTTGATAAAAACGGTGAAACCGCAGCCGCCGAACTACTCGCTCAAATAGGTCAGCATGAACGCTCATTAGCTAGAGACCTCGCCTATCGCCTCTATAGCCTATGCGATAGAAAAAGCTGGACGACAGAAGCGATCGCCTATAACAGCCTAGTCATCTCCTGGCCGGAAATATTACGTCTAGCCAATAGTATTACCCCAGAACAAACAGATACCCAATTAACCCTAATCTAATTAACCTAAACAACCCTAATTAAAAACCTATGAGTATTAGTAATCGAGAACGCATCGGACGAGCCTTAGAATCCTTACAAACAGGACTATACCCCTTTGTTATCCGAGAAATGCAAGCCACCTACGGTGATAAATGGTTAACCCAAGTAATAGGCAGCCTACCCGATAGCTACACCAACAGTAAAAAATCCATAGAAACCATCTTAAAAGAAGATATTTCCGCCCTCTTAATCGTCATGTGGGAACACTGGAACAACGTCTTTAAACAAACCCTAGCCCGGAGCGATCGCAGTATTGTCAGTGAACTAAGAGAGACCCGTAACGCCTGGGCTCACAACGACTCATTCACCACCGACGATTCTTACCGAGCCTTTGATAGTATTGCTCGCCTACTCACCGCCGTTTCTGCCGATACCAGCGAAGTCGAAAAACAAAAACAAGAAATATTACGCCTCCGCTTCGACGCTCAAGCCAAAAAAGAAACCCGCCGTAGTGCGATCGCCCCCACCGAAGGTCAACCAATGACCGGCCTGAAACCCTGGCGAGAAATAGCTACACCTCACCCAGACGTTGCCACCGGACGCTATCAACAAGCCGAATTTGCCGCCGACCTGTGGCAAGTATATTTAGATGAAGGTTCCGAAGAATACCGTCAACCTAACGAATTTTTCCGTCGTACCTATTTAACAGAAGGCATCAAACAACTATTAATAAACGCTCTAATTCGCCTGAGTGGTTTAGGCGGCGACCCCGTTATCGAACTACAAACAAACTTTGGCGGTGGTAAAACCCATACCATGTTAAGCCTCTATCACCTCTGCTCTGGTATTAGTGCCGAAAACTTACCCGGTTTAGAAATAGTATTCCAAGAAGCCGGCGTGAAAGAACCACCCGCTAATATTAATACCGCCGTTATCGTTGGTAACAAAATTTCCCCCGGTCAAACTACTACAAAAAAAGATGGCACAAAAGTACGGACTATTTGGGGAGAAATCGCCTGGCAATTAGGCGGTAGAGAAGCCTATGAAATGCTGAGAGAAGCAGACGAAACCGCCACCAATCCCGGTGACGTAATGAAAGAATTATTTAATCGCTATTCTCCTTGCCTGATTCTCATTGATGAATGGGTATCCTACGCCCGTCAACTACACGATAAAGCCGATCTACCCGGTGGTAGCTTTGACACCCACTTCACCTTTGTGCAAACCCTCAGCGAATCAGCTAAAAATGCTAAAAATACATTATTAGTAGTCAGTATTCCCGCCTCCGATATGGAAATAGGTGGAGACAGAGGAAAAGAAGCCCTAGAGCGAATTAAAAACGCTATTGGTCGAGTTGAATCACCCTGGCGACCAGCCAGTGCCGAAGAAAGTTTTGAAATAGTCCGTCGTCGTCTCTTTGAAACAACCACCGACCCCGCCCTATTCGTAGCAAGAGACGCAGTAATTAAAGCATTTGCTGAAATGTATCGAATACAAGCAGCAGAATTTCCCACAGATTGCCGGGAAGCCAAATATGAACGTCGCTTACAAGAAACCTATCCAATCCATCCAGAACTATTTGATCGCCTTTATACAGATTGGTCAACCCTGGATAAATTTCAACGCACCAGAGGAGTATTACGCCTCATGGCAAAAGTTATTCATTCCTTATGGGAAAGAGACGATAAAAGTCTATTAATCATGCCAGCCCAAATCCCCATAGACGACCCACAAGTACAATCAGAATTAACCCGCTATTTAGACGATAACTGGGTTCCCATTATTGCCAAAGACGTTGATGGTAGTAACTCCCTGCCCCTCAGTCTCGATCAACAAAATCCTAATTTCGGACGCTATTCTGCTTGTCGGCGAATTGCCCGCACCATCTATTTAGGCTCTGCCCCCAATATTAGAGTAGCTAATCGAGGTTTAGAAGACCGATATATCAAACTTGGTTGCGTGCAACCCGGTGAAACAGCCGGCACATTTGGCGACGCTTTACGACGACTAAGCGACCAAGCCACTTACCTGTATTTAGACGGTAATCGTTATTGGATTTCTAATCAACCCAACGTCACCCGTACCGCTCAAGACCGAGCTTCCCAATATCAAGAAGAAATCTATAAAATTCATGCAGAAATTATCCGTCGCTTAAAAAAAGATCAGTCACGGGGAGAATTTGCCGCTATTCATACTGCCCCTGAATCCAGTGCAGATATTCCTGATGATCCGCTGGCCGGAGTCAGATTAGTCATTCTGCACCCGAAAAATCCCTACCTAAAACAATCAGCTAATAGTAAAAATACCTCACCTATTGGTGAGACAGCTCAACAAATATTACAAGAAATACTCGATCAGCGAGGTAGTAGCCCTCGCTATTATAAAAATACCCTGGTATTTCTCGCCCCTGATAAAACTCAACTAGAAAACTTAGAAAAAAACGTTGCTCAATATTTAGCCTGGGATTCCATTGTCAACGAAAAAGAAGCCCTCAACCTAGACGTAGCTCAAAGTAAACAAGCCGACACCAAGCGATCGCAATCCGATCAAGACGTAAAAACTATTCTCAATCAAACCTATTCCTATTTACTATGCCCAGAACAAGCAGACCCACAAACAAGTATTACTTGGAAAGAAATCCGCTTACAGCCAGGTGAAGATTCCCCTATTCTGAGAGCCAGTCGTAAACTCACAAATGACGATCAACTACTCACTAAATATTCAGGAGGCAATTTATCCTTAGAAGTCCTGAATCGTTACATCTGGAACGATGACACTCACCATATTGACCTAAAACGTTTATGGGAATATCTCACTCAATATCCCTATTTACCACGCCTGAAAAATCAAGACGTATTAATAGAAGCAGCGAAAGAAGGAGTCAGTTCAATACTCATTAATGAGAACTTCGCTTATGCAGAAGGCTGGGATGAAAATAAACAAAAATACATAGGCCTAGTGGTAATGCGTCAAATTAATCCGAGTATTAATAGTCATAGCCTTTTAGTCAAACCCAATATTGCCCTGCAACAACTAGAAACAGAAAAACTAGCTGAAGCCAATAATCAAGCTGTAAATACCATTCAAGAAAGTTCTGTCCCTCAAACTATTAGTCAGAATAAATCAAAATCTCTAAGAAGTTCCGTTAACACAACTTCTGCCGAACAAAATGATAACCAGCAAAAAACTCAACCAAAAGTTTTCTATGCCACCGTTGAGCTAGACCCAGTAAGAATTAATAGAGATATTCCAGCGATCGCCAATGAGATAATTCAACATCTAACTCGCCTCCAGAGTGCAGAAGTTAAAATCACCCTGGAAATAGAAGCTAATATTCCTGATGGAGTGCCTGATGACGTAGTGAGAACCGTCACAGAAAATAGTCGTACTCTTAAATTTAGCAAACACGCCTTTGAAGACGAGTAAGTTCTTTCCCAGAGGGTGCAAATTTACTTGATTTTTGTTCTAGGATAATATTTACATACCAGAGGTTTAGAATAAGTAGTGTTCCTATGTAATGTTTTTGAGAATGACTATTTTAGATGTTCAATTATCAATTAACATTATGGTAGATCACTACCAGGATCGTCAAACCTAACTTCTTCGTAAAATTTTTTTTCTATGAACAAAGGTGAGTAATATGGATAATAATGAAACCAATCTACTTCTTTTTCATATTCTTCACTAAATCTATCCCGTTGAGATTTATTATATTTGTAGTAATTGTTCTTATAGGCAAAATATACTTTCAATTTCTTAGCATGATTTTCTAATTCTTTAATGTAGTCAATAATATCCTGTCCGACCAAGGATGTTGCTTGTTCAGTTTGTTTTTTTAATTGTCTTAGTGCGTCAGTAATTAGTTCATAAAAATCTGGTTCATCAATATTAGTAGTAATCTTATCTAAAAATTTATGTATTGATTGATAAATTGCAGATATTCTCTTATTACAAGTCATAGTTTGATTATTCTTTATGTGAATTTTGTATTGTTTCTATTTATTATATGCTCTTAGGACATTACGATAATATCCAATCTTATTAGTATTTTCACACCAAATAGTAGAGCGATCACCGTATAGCGATCGCACTTACCAAGAAAACTATTTAGGTTGCACTAACCACCCCTTCTGGCGACCAACCTTACCACTAGCGATAAACTGCCAATTACACCAAGTGAACTGTGAGCCGTGCGGATGCACACCAATTAACTCAAATATTTTACTCGATGATAAAATCCACTGTTTTTCTGATGCTATTTCTAGGGCGTGATAACTAGCCAAAGGATCATTACTCTTTTGAGCGATCGCCTCTGCTAATTTATCAATGATTGTCAGTACAGAAGAATCATTAATAGGTGTAATTTCTGTAGAAATAGGAACAACAGGAGCCGGTGTTGGCTCTAGTATCGTAGCAAGTTGTACCTGCTTTTTCGGTTTAGGTATTCTCACATCAGGGTCAAAACTTGCCATAGTTGCCCCTAATTTTAGATGCTCATTTAAGCGGTCTAATAAATCTAATTGTTCACTTGTAATGTGAGATTTATTATCAATCTTTATAGGAGTGATATTTAGATGTTTTAACCGCTCATACATGGTTTGTTTAGCAATGGTATAGCGGTCCCTCAACTCAGATACAGGGTAAAAAATGTCGTTCATAGTGATAAACTAGTTATGTGTTCAACGAAAAGTCCGGTATTAGCAGACCGTTCAAAAAAAGTCCGGTGTCTGGTAGTACCGGACTATATTATATATAAATTTGAGTCAGTCCGGTGATAACAGACTAGTCCGCTATCTGGTGACGCAGGACTAATTTTGTAACCTATATTTAGTGTTAAGAGTGATTCTGATTCTCTAAATTGGGCGATCGCTTCGCTAACCAAAGGTATCGCCCGTCTAGGTATTGGTCATTCAAGATAAATATTAGGCCATTTGTATTGCATATTGAGTATTAGGCAAAAGATAGGGTTAAAAATTTAATTTGCTGGTTAGCTATTTAAGTCAACTTTGTTTAGAGTTCAGTTAATCTTTAATAAAACTATTAGAATTTTTCCTGAGACTTAATTTTGTTGAATAATAATTTCAGTTAATCAATTTAAGTTGATATTATTTATGATGTTTCACTATCTCAACAGTAGGTAAATGATATTAGGCATATTCTGTCTTGAGAAATAGAAGTAAGTGATTTAGTATTCTTTTTAGTTTTACCAAATTGATGCACTAATGGTAAGAATATTAAGTTTTTTAACAATCCTTATCTGGCAAGGGTTACACCTCGATGTTGTACCATTTGACAGCTACCTTCTTTTTAGGTCATATCATCAAGTAAAAAATTGTTGGATTGATACTACACCTCGACAATTATCTCAACCAAGTGATCATGCACCTGTCATAGTAGAAATTTAAGAAGCGATCGCCCGTTGTCATCAATTTATTAAGGCTATAGCGGTTTGCTCAACAATTGTACAGAAAACCACGCTAAGGTTAAAACAAATACAAGACAAGACTTTCCAGTGTAGGCCAAACGCTGAAATCAACTATTAAGCTACCAAAAATCGGAAAATAGTAGAAAAAAAGAGAAATTTTCCTGTAATTGGTAGAAATTGAGCAGAAAACCACGCTAAGGCTGAAACAATTACAGAACAAGGCTTTCAAATGAATGCCGAATATTGAACAAACTTTTGTATTTCTTTTTAGGGCTTACCAATGTGATTTTGTATTGGTTTATTAAGGAGAAGCCGACTCAGGTGAAATTCTCACGTCCAGTTTTGAAGACGAGTTAAGTTGGTAACGATTTAGCTTGGTTTAACTTTACGCATAGATTTTCTCTGAAAACTTTGCCAATTAATTATTTGTATCATGCTAAAAAGAAAGAGAAATGTAAAAATATCTGAGAAGGTAATAGTTAGCAAGAGTTTTGATGGTGAGAGATATGGTAATATTGCCCCTAGTTTTAAATGATTTAAATATTTTTTATGAGAATTTTAATAGCAGAAACTGATGAATGGTTATTACAAAGTATTCAACTAGAACTTACTAAACATAATTTTGTAGTTGATGTAGCGATTGATGGAGAGATTGTCTGGGGATTACTACAGTCCTTTACCTATGAACTAGTAATTTTACCTACAATATTACCAAAAATTGACGGTATTACATTATGTCGTCGTTTACGACAAATCGGTAGTACACTTTTAATTATGTTGCTAGTTTTTCCTGATGATATTCAAGAACGGATAGAGGGGCTAGAAAGTGGAGCTGATGATTGCTTAATTAAACCTTTCAATAATCAAGAATTATTTGCACATATTCAGGCTCTGAGAAGGCGGGGAGTTAGTAAAGCTAGTCCGATCATGAAATGGGGTAAGTTAGAAATGAATACTATGTTCCACCAAGTGCAATATAATGGAGAAATATTACAAATCAGTCGCAAGGAATATCTTGTATTAGAGTTATTTCTTTCTTATCCTCAACAAAGTTTTACTCGCAGTGAAATAGCGGATCGTTTATGGGCTTTAGACGATGAATTACCTAGTGATGCGACGATTAAAACTCATATTTGTAGTCTTCGACGGAAATTAGAAAAAGTGGGAGCAGTTAATTTTATTGAGACTCGTTATGGTTATGGGTATCGTTTAAATCCTTTATTTAGTATCACTAATATTCCACCGGAGTTTGTTGGGCAATATTCAGAGATGATAATGGATAATGTTACTGCTAATATTTGGTATGAGCTGATGGCAGCTAACGCCCGTTTACAAAATGAAATTTGTGAAAGAAAAGAAAAAGAAAGATTATTAGCTCGCTCCGAACGATTATTACGTCAGGCTCAAAAGGTTGGTCAAATAGGAGTTTGGGAATTTCATATTGACACAGAAGAAGTTTATTGGACAGAAGAATTATATTTAATTCATGGATTAAATCCTGATAAACGAGCACCTAATCCCCAAGAAATTATTAATTGTATTTATCCTGAGGATAGGCGATTACACAGAAATGCAGTGATTAATCCTGCTAGACAACATAAACATTTTGAGACTAATTTACGTGTACTGCGAACTGATAAGACACTGCGTTATGTAAATGTAAGAGGTGGACCATTTTTTGATGATAATGGTAATTTGATGGGATTAGTAGGAACAACTTTTGATATTACTAATTGGAAAAAAATTTAAACAATTCTAAATAAATTTTACTTTTTAATTACTGGTCATAATAGCCTTATATTAATGACTTTAGCATCAAAGAATTTTTGATAACTGTCAAATCAAATCATTGAAACAATCCTAATTTATTCAATGAATCTAAAATTAGTTCAAAAGCTAAAGCTACTTGCATAAAAGTGAATATTGCCCCTAATATTTGTAAAAGTTCCATAAACCCTGAAATTTTCATGATTTTGTCAGCAAAAAACATTGCTAAAAAATTTAATGTCATAATCGTAATTAACGATTTAGCAATAGCAAAATCCATCCCCGCAATATTAGAGGCTCCCATGGTAAAGAGGAGAATAATTGCTGTACCAAAAGGCGGAATAATTATCGGTGTGGCAAGATTAATAATTAATTGGGCATTAGTTGGCTTGTGTGCTTGTGAATGATTGATTTGCCCAGGTGGAAATATAATATTTAATGCTGATAATAGTAGAATGACACCGCCTCCTATTTGTACAGCATTCTGACTAATACCGTAGTTACTTAATAAACCACGACCGACAAAAACTAAAATCAGGGCAATTGCCGTAGCGAGAAGAACTGATTTTATGGCAATTTTTTGTTTATCTCTCGGTGCAAAATCTTGGGTCAGCCCAGCAAAAGTAGGAATAATTTTAATGGGACCTATAGCCAGAAACAACATAGTAAAAATAATTGATTCGTGTTCCATTGTTTTAATTTTTGTTTTAATTTTATAAGTTGAATGAAAGTTAAAATCCTAAGAATAGTGACATTTGTAAAGTTAACCAAGGATTAGTATTACCCGTGACAGCTAAGTTAATCGCATCATTGGGAAATGTTAGACCAGCTACTCCCACAAAAACTAAACTAGATGAAATAGACCAACGTGTTGTTAATAACAATTCTTGACCAATACTACGGGACTCTAAATTAGACAAAGCAGGTACACCTCCTAAGTTATTTAACTGATCAGTAAATAGGTAAAAATAGTCAAGAGATAACAATAATCTGTTACTGGGATTGACTTTAAATTCAAGTCGGTGAGAAAGAACATTACTATTAGTATATATTTTAGATAAATTTACTCCTTGTAACCAATCGCCAAAACCACCACCACGTAAAGGATCAAATCTTTCATAGGATTTAGTATGAGGATCATCACCACTAAATCCAGCAAACCGATAACTAAAACTAGGTCGCCAAGCTGTATTGAGAAATGAGTAACCAAGCCAAATATATCCAGCTTGAGCGTTCATGCTAAAATTGCGATTCCATTCGTAAGCATATTCACTTTCCAGCCAAAGTCCTTCCACATCAAAAAGATTATTTAAACGAATGCGAGGATTAATAACTTGTAAGCCTTGTTTGCTTTCTTGCTGACCATTAGGTAGAACATAAATACCATCAGATTCAGGCACAGTAATATAAGATAAAGCTAATTCCAAATTTTTATTATCGTTATATCTAGCATTTATTCCTAAAAAACGGGAATTAGTGTCAGATATAGGCAATTCATCAGGGTCTAAATAAAATCCTTGCAAGAGAAAATTACCTATCCGCAAATTTCCCAAGATTGCATTATCATAAGCCTTACGAGCATTTAAAAAAGTAGAGCCTCTTTCTAAAGCATTAGCCGAGCCTAAAACCTGGGCAAATAAGAAATTACGATTAAGTTGAAATTTTTGCCTACCAATCGAAAAATTAAAAAATACGGGAAAATCTTTTTTCGCAATTAAAAAACCACCGTAAAGTTGTTCAATATCACCATAAAACCGAGTATCTGAGGTGAAAATATCCGGTGCTAATGTGGTAGATTCGGTATAAGAAACTGCTCCATAAGTATAAATAGGACTCTTACCTATTTGAGTAATTCCCCCAATACCTGGCTCAATAAAAAATTCTGGCCAAGTGACTGTGCCGTGCGGTTGATAATCTGGTGCTACGAAATCCTGAGAACTATCAAACCAAGGATTTGTGTCACTGAAAACACCCACACCGCCATTTAAGATCAATTTTACTAAAGAGCGATCGCTTTCATATAAAGTAGGAAATTGGCTAAAATCCCCATTAACTAATATTCCTTTGCTTTTTATCGGTGTCTTTGTTACCTCATCCTGCAAAGTAACTAATAATGCTAAAATTACTTCTCCTGAACTATCAAACCCATATAAACTGTATTCAGCACTTTTGACAAAAGGTAAATTCTGTACCTGTCTTAAACTTAAATCAGCAAATAGAGAGCTAAAGTTAGCACCTGCCCTAATCTGAAAAGTTTCAGCAATCTGCCTTTGATATTCTTGATTTTTAGTTGGATCATTATGAGGATTTAGTAAATGAATAAAAATCCGATCAATCATTGATCCTTCATTTAAAGAAGGTGATAATCGTAGTCCTGGAGTTCTTGGCGGTGCATTAGAATTATTAGGAATCTCAGTCGGTTCACTAGTAATATTTTTACCGTCATCTTGTGACTGAATATTTAATTCACTATCTAATTGCCCAAAGAAATAATGAGATTGATCATTTTCCCTAACTGTGAACTCTTCAGATGGTTGTAAGTATTGCCAATTTTCATCTACAATAAAATTGCTATGAGAAATAGAAGTAGTTGTTAAATCCTTAGCACTATTAGAAACCGTCTGATCTAGCTGATTTAATAGATTAACTCTATTCCTATCAATAGTTATAACAGGAGACGTAGTTTCAGCTGCAACCGGTAAAATTCTTGCCAAAATTGATATGAAAAATAAACAAGAAGAACTCAAACGTAGTAAATACACCATAAACTATTAGATATTAAAATAGAAAAATTAAAAATAATACAGACTAGTGGCGATGCTAAATAGTTTAAGTTCAATCTAACTCTTGTACACCACCACCACTAACAGTTAATATTTGTCCACTAATCCAACTAGCAGCAGGAGAGCATAAAAATAAGGCTGCATAAGCAATATCTATTGGTTCACCTAAACGTCTGATAGGAGTGTGCTTAAGCATTTTTTGTTCAATCTCAGGAGTTAATACTGTAGCTAAAGCATCAGTTTTAATCGCACCAGGTGCAATAGCATTCACCCTAATATTCTTAGGTCCTAAATCAAAAGCAATATTACGGGTTAAATGACTAACAGCCGCTTTTGATGAACTATAGGATGCCATATTAATATTTTTATTTTCCCCGGCCATAGAAGAAACATTCAAAATAGCTCCCCCACCAATCTTTTCCATATGAGGAACACATAACTGACATAGATGGAATACAGAAAAAACATTTAGTTTATAAGCCCAAATAAAAGTATCCATATCCATATCAAAAGGTTGAGGACCACCGCCACCCGCATTATTCACTAAAATATTAATTTGCCCAAAAGTATCTAATGTTGTATTAACCAAGTTTTCCAATGCTTGATTATTAGTTACATCGCAAGCCACAGCGATCGCACGACCACCACTAGTATTAATAATATCAGCTACAGTTTGAGCTGTTTCTACCTTCAGATCACTGACTACAACTGATGCACCCGCTTGTGCAAACAATTCAGCAATGGCTTTACCAATACCAGCACCGCCACCCGTCACAATGACAACTTGACCATCTAGTTTAAATAATTTAAGTAAGTCTAATATATTCATAAAATTTGAGAACACCTCCTAAAATACTTTCGGGAAATCAATGAATATTAAATATAAAGTTAAATATAACCAATAAATATAGCTGAATTTCAATTTACTGCAAGCATTGAGTGCTATATATAGTAAGAATAATCTATTCATTATTCTTACTAACTTTAAAATAAAAACCCTATAGATAAACCTAACTAGATGAATAATTAACCACTTAATCTCTAAATCTTGCAATTGATTAAATTCTTAATTATTACAAATTTACTAGTAATACTATGGTCTTAGAAGTGCCATATAAACTATGACTAGAAGAATATACAAAACAAAGGTAAAAATTTGGTGTAGTCTCAGAATAAATTTCAGAATTGGCAATTTGAGTAAGTAAAATTAAAAGGCCTGTTCCTTAAAACCCTTGCAAATAAACAGTTTTATTAAATAATTTTCAGTCAATTTTCAATTATATTTGCTGAAGTTAAAAATATTTTTTCAAAAGAAAAATAAAAAAATTTTTTTCATGTTAGAATCCTTCCCTCAAAGTTGCATAACCATGTATTCAATCTTACTCATCTCAATACTGATTCACTTTTACTGTGTTCAATATTGAGAATCCTTATCTAAAAAATCTGATGAGGATATAAAAATTGATGATCAATTTTGCTACTAGATTCAAACAATCAAAAAAGGAGACAATTTCAATATGACAGTAGATATTCACCCAACATCCCCTGATTATTTCATTCCCAATCGTTTCAAAGGAAAAACTATTCTGATTACCGGAGCGGCTACTGGGATTGGAGCAGCGACTGCTATCCGAGCAGCCAGAGAAGGGGCTAATGTAGTGGGAGTTGATCGTAAGGAAGCAGAACTTCTCAAAACGATTGGTCAAATTACATCAGAAGGATATAAAGCAATTTCTCTAGTTGGCAGTGTAGTAGAAACTGAATTATGTGATCAGATGGTGGCTGAAACAGTTAAAGCATTTGGCAGTATTGATCTTGTCTTAAATGCTGCTGGGGTGATGGATGGTGGAGACCCTGGTCAACCCTTAAATTTTGACAATCAGCAGAATTTATTACCTAATTCTATTCATCTTGCTACAGATGAATATTGGGATAATGTCATCGCTACCAATACAACTGGTGTCTTTAAATCTATGCGTTCAGAACTGCGACAAATGGTATCACAAGGCAAGAGTGGAGCAATTGTTAATATTAGTTCTATTGCCGGTTTAACTGGATTAGCTGGTAATCCAGCTTATGTAGCTAGTAAACACGCAGTCACTGGCTTAACCCGTAATGGAGCAATTGATTATGCTCCCTTTGGTATTCGCATTAACTCAGTGAATATGGCTGCCACAGATACTCCGATGGTAGAACGAGCAACCGAATTTGTCCGAGCTATGAAAGCATCTGGTAATACTGGAACCATGGGAGGATTGAAAGCCCAAAGTATTCTGATGGCTGCTGATTCTCAACATCGGATGTCCACAACTTGGGAACAGGCTGCTATTATTCTTTTCCTCCTATCAGAGGATGCTTCTAATATTACAGGAGCTACTTACGCAACTGATGGTGGTTGGACTGCTTACTAGAAAAGACTAAAATTTAAAATTTTCCTCTAAAGATGCAAAAATTTTAGGATAGCCTTAGACAATAATCTAATACTAATACCAAATCCTGTTTATATAGAGTGGGAGTTAAACAGTAGAAACCTTATAAATAGGAAGTCTGACTTGATTTAATTAACACCTAAATTAAGCAGGTTTGGTATTTTTGATAAAAGTATTTAGTCTCTGCGACTTACACCTCGCTGATAATGTAAAAATATTCCTAATTTATTGTTTTTAAAGAAATAACTTGAATTTCTTGAATATTAGTTAATTGTTTATCATTAGTTAATAAAATACATTCTGATTCCCAAGCTGTAGCACAAACAATTGCATCTGGTACTTTCAAATGATATTGACGACGTAGCTGTATTGTTTTTTCCGCAATACTAGTTGTTAAAATAATTTGCTCTAAACTGTTAAGATTAGTTTGGATAATGTTTTCTTCCTCTTTATCTAATCCACTAAAAGAGAGTAATTCAATTGCTGTAATAATCGAATAGCCTAAATTACCAGCAGGTATTGGTTCACTGAGTTCTTCATTCATTAATGATATAAATATATTAGTATCAATTAGATAATCTAGTTTCATCCCATTCCTCTCTGATTTTTCGTTGCCATTCTACAGGATTAATATTTTTAAAGGCTTTTACTTTTCCTGCCAATTGGTTAATTTGATGATAATTTTTTGACTTAGTTTTAATAATGACTTGCACCTCTTGGGCTTCCCCAATTTCTCCTTGATACTGTTGGGGAATAATAATTATACCTTGATTAATTGTGGTGATAAATTTAATACTTTGACTCATAATATTAACCTTTGAATAGGAAAAAATTTAGGTTTCTCCAACATACAAATTCAGTTTAACATAATTGCTAATGAATCCAATTAACAAACCTAAGTTTGAGATTCTCTATGACGTTTGACAATCTCAACAACAGTAGTCTTACTCAACCGTAGTTGAGCCGCAATATGACGATAAGACAAACCATCCGCCACCATCTTTAATACTTTAGGAGCCAACCGATCAGACTTCGGACGTTGCCCCGGTCGCCGACCTAATATTTTACCCCTTGCCTTAGCAGCCGCTAAACCAGAACGTACCCGCTCCCGTATTAAATCACGTTCAAACTCTGCTATTGACGACATAATAGTAGCAATCAACTTACCCTGGGGAGTATGTAAATCAAACTGCATACCCGTAATCGCTATTAAAGAAACATCCCAACTACTCAAATCATTCAAAGTATGAATTAAATCAATAGTGCTACGCCCCCAACGATTTAATTCAGTCACCAAAATACCATCAATCTGGCGACGTTGAGCTAAAGCAATTACCTTAGCTCTTTCTGATAATTTATTAGAAAAACCAGAAGCGGTTTCCTTCCAAATACCAACAACATCATATTTAGCTCTATGAGCATAATCAATTAAATCCTGTTCTTGCCGAGAACAAGATTGATCATGAGTGGACACCCGACAATAAATAGCGACTTTCAATGTACCAATTAAACCTATTGAGAAAAAAATAGATAGAAAAACAGAGTGCGGTAAGAATAATAGTATCAGAGAAAGTTCACCTCTATTGGTACGAAATTAACCGGCAATTTGTTATTTAATCAGAGAAAGTTGTCTATTAGTGATAAACTACCAACGTTTAATTATTTGTTGACAAGATGGATGAACCACTGAATTTTTCTCTGAATGAATCTTTCCCATTACCAGAATTAATACCACCGATAGATGGTACAAGAACTATTCCCGGTGTAGGTTTTAGTGCTTTGATGGTATGTGTAGAAAATCCCAAACCAATAGAAATTAAGATATTTACGAATAATCCTATTCGATATGGTGTATATGCTTCAGAAAATATCCCGTATTTTCTCTTAGAATTTTCCAAGACTCCCTGGGTGGAAGGTAGTTTTCATTTGATTGGTGGTGATGCAGATATTAATAAGTGGCTAGGATACTAATTCAATCGAATATTTTAAATATTATTTGACTTTAATTATATCATTTCCTCTAACCAACTTTGCATCGCTCCTAATAAATTATCCTGACTGGGGGGAAACCCTTTCAAAGGTGCTTCTAAGGGTTTATCAGTTATCCAGAGAATGTGTAACCCCAGGTTAGCATCGGAAATTTTGCGACAGCAGGTGAGGAGTGGGGGATGAGGTTTACAGTTATAAAAAATTAGGGCAATATGGCGTTTTTGCAGTTGTTTTTTTACGGTGAGAATCTGTTGTTTGAGTTGGGCAAAGTTGCTGACAGTAGGGATGTTTGTATCGGGGAGTGCGAGGGAGCAAATTAGGGTGCAAAGTTCTTGACAAATAGCACTTGTGTCTGTTTCCCCTATAAGGGATTGAATGTCAAGAGGTAGAGTGTAACTTTGGTTAGTAGATTTAAGTTGGATGAGAATATTATTAATTTCGGTTTCCAGAGATTGAGTTAAAACAGTATTGCTAACTGCGAGATTATCAGGTTCTTTTGGGTAGGTAGGGCAACTGTACCATGCTTCGTAAAAATCTGGGTAAGCCATATTTTGAGCACATTGCCAAAGTATAGGATAAGCAAATTTATAAAGAGCATAGTCATTTTCAATAACTTCATCCGATAAAGAATCCTTAAGAAATTTAACTGCATTGTAAGATAAGTTTCCAGGAATATAATATCTTAGAAAATCAGAGGCAATTTCACGAATTTCTTCGCTACGATTGTTTTGAATTAATTTAATTATTAAATCAGACAAAATTTGATCATTAAAAAAATTGATTTTAATTTTGTTTAATATATTTTTATTAACACTATCTTGCTTATCTTGTTTTACAATTTTTTTTACTAATTTCTTCAATTTTCTGTCTCTTGATATATGACTTGTTATCGAAAAATTATCTGAAATTTGTTTGAATTTTTGATAAAAATTTCTAATTTCTAATATTCTTTGTTTTATTATAAATGGCTCTGAAGAATCGTACCAATAGAAATCATCTAATTCTCGTAATATTTGATAAGATGAATTTCCTATGGGATCAATAAATTTTAGTATTTCGCCAATTTTTTTACGAATAGGTTCATTGTTTTTATTATTTTTAAAATACTTAATAAAAGATTTAATAGCCATATCATTTCCTATAGGTATTAATCTATACAAAGAATCAATTTCATTCATTCTCTCATTTTCTAAAAAATATAGGCATATATTTATTAATTTGTGAATGAGATTTTCATTATTTATTTCTATTTTTTCAAGACTTTCACAAATATGTGAGAACACAAAATAATCTGGGGATGATTCTCTTAATAAATCCAATAAATGAGATACTGCTCTCTCTTTGTTCGTTTCGGATAAAATTGTTTGTGCTATTCTCCAATCAAAAAATCTTTCAAAACGATTTTTACTATCATTGTATTCATATCTTCCGATCGACCAACTAACTAATTGACTAATAATTTCATCACTTTTTGAGTAGTCATCAAATTCAACAATAGCAGCACCTGCAAGAAAATAAGCCCGGTACTTATAAAAAGAGTTAACCTTATCCTCAAATTCAATCAATGTCTCAATAAATGCCTCTTTCTTCTCCTTTTGCAAATCTCCCCGCCCAAACCACAGCAAAATCACCTCTTTCCACTGCTTCTCAAAAATCTTATAAGTTCCCAAACTCGGATTATCTGGTACATGATGCAAAAAATAACCCCAATCATCTACCGCCAAAGCTGTAAAATACTCCTGAAACGTCGGATGATAAAACGCATACACCTGCTCATCAGGATTTTCCACCGCCACCCCTACCAAATTTAACCAACCCAACTGCAACGCCAACTGACACAACGGCTCATCAGTTTCCCCCAAAACCTCCGTTACCAAACCTTCCCTTAACCGAAAGCGAGACTCTGATTGCTCCATCCCCCGTAAAGCTAATCTACTTAATGCAGAGTTTAAATCTTTTTGTTGCTGAGAAGTTGTAGGAAAAGCCTCCTGCTTCCACTGATACATTGTTTCCACAAACTGTTGATACAAGCCCGCTTTAGTATCTGGCAACTCACCCTGCCGAATTTGCCAAGCCCGACACAACAGAGCTAAACGCAGAGGATTTCTTGTCATATCACGAATCCGCTCTTTTCCATCTTGAGCTAATTCTGACAATAATCGCTTCCCTAACTCTGGATAATGGGCAAACCAGCCATGAATAAATTGTCCCACCCCCTCCGGGTAGTCAAAATCGAGATTGCGATAAACATCAAAACCTTCCAGAGCATTTTTTCCCGCATCCCAGACATTCTGCCGACAAGTCACCACCACACGAGCTTTAGCAATCCAACCCCTGATATGAACTGCTACTGTTGCTAGGGCATTATTACTTCCTATTTCATCTACTCCATCGAGTAATAACCATACACGCCCACTATTAAATAATAAAGCTAGTGCATCTTCCATTTCTGGTGTTACTCTTACTAACCCTAGAATATCTTTCAGCCACTTTTGTAACAAATACTCTTCAATAGTTCGCCCTTGTAAATCTGCTAAAGACACCCAAATTGCCACATCCCGTTCTGTCTCTTTTCCTACCCATTGGGATATTTTCTGTAATAAGGTCGTTTTTCCTGCCCCTGGTTCTCCCGTCACGGCTAACCTACGCCCTTGACTTTTGGGACTTTGCCCCTGTTTTAGTACTTGGGCGAAAAACTCATCATTTTTATAAGTGCGGGTGACTTCTTCATACTCTTTTTCTGGCTGATAAAATTGGGAACCTAACTCTGGCGAAATCTCCCCAGGACGTTTTTCATTCTTTACTTTTTCTACCAATCCTAGAGGTACATAAATTTCATCAAGAGAATATTCTGCCCCATCCCCAGTGGTAAGAGGATTAGTAGTGAGTCGCTGTCTTTCTACTAAGGCGTTTTGACAGACTTCACGCCAATTAATTCCTGTTTCTATTCCTAGTAACTCATTCCATGTTGGTGGCAGATGTGCAGGATTTTGACAAATAACTGGTAAACCACTAGCATAAGGAAACGTTTTTTCTAAAATTAATAATCTTTTACGTGTTTCCCTGACCGCTGCATATAAAGAAATACCTTTAGTAAATTCTTCTAAAAAATATTCTAAAAATATGGGAGCAATTGCCACAGGTAGTTCTTCCCGCATAACAATTATTTGTGGTAAATATAACTTTTCTCCTTCTGCTAACGAATAAGCTAGTCCTAATCCATCACAACAATTAAAAATAGCTAACTTTAATCCATGTTCAATAGCCTTGCTTAGATGATTTTTTAATTCAGCTATGGAAATTTTGTCATTTTTATTGATGCGTATTGTTCCTGTTTTCCATTGATCTTGACTTTCTCCATGACCAATAAAGAAAAGTATATCCCAATGTTTTTTCCATAGAGGTTCATCTAAATGCTCAATGTTAGGTTGTTTTAGCCACTCTACTTCTACATTATCCAGTTTGGCAATTGCCTGCCCCTGAGACTCCATATCCGCTTGATGACCTAAAATAACTAATATTTTTACTTGACTGTGAATAGGAGAAACTTGTTCTGGTTTTCTAAATGTTTGGGAAGCAAAACCAACTTCTGTTTGAGAAAAATCTTTAATTATATTCCAATCATGCCAAGGTAGTTTTCTTAACCAAGGATCGTCACTAAGTATTAATATACGATTCTCTTCGTTTAAGTCTAATTCATTCCGTATAAATGATTCAATATCAGAAAACTCTTCACATTTCAGCCATTTATTAAAATTATTTATTAGTTGTTCAGTAGCAGTCTTAAATAGTTGATAATTATTATCTTTGGCACTAATATTAGCCATTACTGGGTGACGATTTAAAGGAAAACTAGGAAAAGAAGCTGTTAAGGTTTGATAGAAAAACTGCCAACTACGATATTCGTCTCGAATATTAAGATTAGCTGGTAAATTACCTTTTTCTCCATTGATAAATTCAGATGGTGTCGAATCCTTAAAACTTCCTGCAGTAATGGAAAAACCTGATTCAAACTTACCGTGAATATCAAGGGAAATAAGTTTACGCATATTCTTAACTGACTTCTACAAAATAGCTGTCCATCAGCGTATCACAATTTATTAAAAATATCAAATTGAATTAATAGTAATTTAATTCTGTTAATTAACTTCACTGAAGTATTTGAGCATTAATTCTGTAATTATTCTTTAGGGCAGATAGGGCAGTAAAGTTTTCCCATCTGCTCTTTTTTTTGGCTTTAGATCATGTCAAAGTGAATTTAGTTAAGTAAAAAACTATTTTAAATTTACTTAACAATCATTCTAAATCGAAAATCCAAATTTGTCAAATTAATATTAGTAAGACATTTACACATATTGCTTTGAAAAATTAACTCAACCTAATCTGCATTCTATTAAAACTTGATCTTTTCAAAAGGGAAAACAACGTTTTTCTCACTCATCCATTCGTTTAGGTAACAAAAAATGAATAATGATTTGACCGTAAAGATCGAAACACAACGCTTGAAGTTAATACTTTTTCAATACCAACACTTGATGCCATTACATCGAATTTATGGCAACCCAGAAGTAATGCAATTTATTCCTGGTGGAGCAAGAAGTATTGAACAGGTAAAGCAAGAGTTGTCTCAATTCAATTCAGATTGGCAGACTAATGGTTTAGGTCCTTTTGCTGTAATTGATAAATCTAGTAATCAATTAATCGGCAGAAGTGGTCTCTACTATAACAGAACTCGTTCGCCATTTCCTCAACTTGGTTATATTCTAGCACCAGAATTTCATGGTCAAGGATTAGCTGTTGAATGTGCTAAGGCTTCCCTTGCTTATGGATTTGAAAAAAGACATTTTAATCAAATTGATGCTTTTGTTAGAAAAGATAATAAGGCTTCTTGCCATATTCTCAGTCAAAAATTATTTATGAATTTAGAGAGTGAGTTTCTCTTAGAAACAAACTACTACTACAAATATACCTTACAGTTGAGCGAATATTTGCAAAGGCAAGCACAATTGCCAGAAATTATTTTTGCTTAGTTATTTCCTCTTCTGTTATCTAGGTAAACACTTAATCAGAATTACAAAAACAATACTTTTTAGATTTAAGGTAAAATATTATGAGACACCAATGTACTAATCGTGAAAAATTATTTTTAGGTAGTCAAGATACTCCTGGCTGTCAGATTGTTCAGCACCCCGATGATCAAAATCGTTGGTTTTGTCTGCACTGTCAACGTCAATTTATAGAAGACCCCGGTTTTAATCTTTTTCCGGTCATTTTCATACCTATCATTCTTTTCCTGTTGATTACAGCAATTTCTTCTTCAGACCAAACTAGAAATAATCAGAATAGTCAATTTGTTCCAGTTAATGAATGTATTTCTCGCTAGTTTATTTATATTTTTCAAAAAATAGGACTTGTACTAGAGAATGTATAAGTCCTATTTTTATTACATTATGAAGTTTTCCGTCACACTAAATTCACCTAACTCTAGTTTAATTGTAAACTCATCACCTAAGTCACTATCAAATTGACACTGCATAAAAACATCGCTATTTCTAGCCGTAATCTCTTCAAAAACTTCATCGTCAACTACAACGAATAATTTTAGATTAGTGGGCAAATATTCTGTACCACTGGGATAAACTTGTAGCCAAACAGATACTTTATCTTGAACATCTCTAGTTAGATTAACAACTAAAGTAACTTGATGAGTGATTAAGTCTGCTTTTAAGTTGAATAACCTAGCTCGTTTAGTGCGATCGCTCCACACTGCTGGGCTTAATTGTTGTGGTGTCAATAATTCTTCCACACTCTGCCAGCCTGTCGTAAATATATTGTCAAACCACTGACTTAAAGTTATAGGTTTATTTTCCCATTCTGGACGGATGTCCTGTACAGGAAAACCTGCTATATGCTTTAGTTCTCCTGAATTAAATAGGGATTCAATTCGTTTCAGTCCTTCGTCAGAACCATCTATGGTAATAATCACACTACCCTCCCTCATTATTCTTATAGTTATCGTTTCATCCCCTGATTCTTTTCTCAAAGCCTCTAGGATATTTTCAACTTTTTGTTGTGCTTCATTTATAGAGCAGTTCAAGGTAATAGTTGTCCCCTGTTGTTTAAAATCTTGCAAATCAACTATTTCATCAAGATTCAAATTTAGTTCTTTGCAGATTGCTTCAGCATTATCTGTAAAAATTTTTTCTCCTCGAAAAAACCGTTTTACCGTGGTATCTTCTACAAAAACTTTTTCAGCAATTTTAGCTAAACTAATTCTTTTATTATTTTCAGTTCGTTTTAGTTCTTTTGCTTCATTCAGTTTTTTGCGTCCTTGTTCAGTAGCACTGACAGAACGAGGTCTTTTAATTAGCATGGCAATATTAAGTTTTCAGATAAGTCAGCAAATAATATCTTAACTAATTTCTGTATTCAGTCAAGGGCAGATCGGGCTATGTTGATTCTCCATCTGCTCTCGTCTTCTTATAAGTAAAGTGCGAGACTAAATTTAGTGAAGGTAAATTCCTAACAAACAACAAATTAAAATTTGCATAACAAAGGATTTGTATCATGAAAAATACCAAGATTGTCTCTGATGTATCTATTGCCACTCAATCAAATATTATTCCACCAAAGGGAGTAATAGTAATATTTGGTAATGGTAATGTTACTACTGTTAAAGTACATCCTGCTCTTTGCCAATTACTTGCCAATCATAAAATAGGCAATCAACCAATCCTAGTAGTAGCTAATAATTTAAGTACGGAAGGTGCGGAAAAAGCTCTTTTGCGACAAGACTTATTAGATACAAAGTTTACGGAAAAGCAAGTCACAGATTATTTAGAGTTAGTACATTATATGTCTGCTGATCTACTTAATCCAGAATTTTATTCTAGTATTAAATCAAGTATTGATCAATTAGCAAATCAATACAATTTGCAAGGTCATAATCTCTACTACTTGGGTTTGGGTAATAGTTTGTTTCCAACTGTTATTAAGGCATTAGGAGAAAATGGTTTTTTGACTGATCGCTCTAATAAGATTCTGATTGAAAAACCTTATGGAGTATCTATTACAGAAGCTAAAGCCCTAAATCAACTTGTAGCCAATTATTGTGAAGAATCACAGGTTTACCGAATTGACCACTATTTATTGAAAGAGACTTTACAAAACCTTATGTATTGGCGATTGGCTAATCCTTGGGCAAGTCAGTGGAATGGTAATGAGATTGAATCTATTACTATCCTCGCTTTAGAGTCAGTTAAAGTCTTTAACCGACCCTCTTATGATGGGGCATACATTGACATGATTCCTAATCATTTACTTGAAATTCTGGCCTTATGCACAATGGAAACGCCTATTTCCCTTGATAGTGAAGATATACGTAATGAAAAAGTTAAGGTTTTAAGGTGTGCTACCTCTGATCCTGAATCGTTAGTAATTGGTCAATATGAGGGATATGAGAATGATAATCCAAAAGCTCCTCATAAGGAAACTTTGGCTGCGGTCAATCTGACAATTCAACACCCTCGCTGGCAAAATGTTCGTTTTAATATTATTACGGGGAAAGCTGTTGACCGGAAATGTACTCAGGTAATAGTTAAGTTCCGTAATACTTCATTGTTATTCCCTAATAACAATAAATTAATCTTTAATATTCAGCCAAATGAGGGAATAGTTTGGGAAACCGCTGTTAAAAGTATTGGTGAACAGAAAATTGTTACGAAACCCTTAATATGGTCTTATGGTGACGAAGCCCCAATACCAGAGGCATACAAAACTTTATTTGAACAAGCATTAGAAGGTAACAGTTCTCTCTTTGTCCGAGGCGATGAAGTGGAAGCATTATGGTTAGCTTGTGAACCTACCATCCAACGTCTCAAAATTTACCAAAATAATGGTAACGGGTTTACTAATAATCGAATATATCGTTATCCAGTTGGTTTAACTCCTAATACTTTATTAGAGTTTATTGGATTAAATAATTGGCTTTAGAAGTAAATTTACAAGTCATAGTTGGCAAAATGAAGCTCAATTATGACTTGTTCTATTTTTACTTGTCGTTTCTAAATTACTCTTTGAGTAAACTTTTACGTTCTTCGGGCGTGAAAGGATTCTTCCCTGCACGGAGAGTATTGAGCCAGCGTTGCCTGTTTAATTTCAAATTATTTAATAAGGCTTTGTCAGCATCAGTCATGGATTGATTATTTTTGATTCCATTGTCAATCCATGTGATAAATACCTGAAAATCTTCAATTGCTCCTGATAGATTTCCAGTCATTGCCCTAGCAACACCTCGGCTATCCCGATAATTTGGATTTTCGGAACTTGTGACTACCAATTTTTCACAAGAGTCTATGACTTCAGAGGCGTAATTATATGAACTACCGTACCAACAAATTAGATTCCAAGATTCAGAGCTAATTTGTATTTGAGGAGCTATCTTTTGTGCTTCTGCATAAGCGATGATCGCTTGCTTAACCTGACCCTGTTTAGCTAGTTTACCTCCTGTTATAACTAGGGATTGAGCTATAACCTGTCGTATTCCTCTAGTATCTGTAGTATTCTCTAAACTGAGAGACAGTTTTAGAGCTTTTTGGAGTTTAGCTATTGCCCCATTAACATTATCTTTTGCTAAATCCTCACTCTCCTTAAGTAAAGTTTGAGAGGCAATCTCTCCTGCTTTTACAATTGGGGAAAAACCTAAACTAGAATCCCATTTCGACGCTTTTTTAAACTTAGCTACTGCCCCTTCAATATTTCCTTCTTGAGCTAGTTCTCTACCTTGCTGAATTAGAAATGGAATTGAAGGCTTAACTCCATCACAGAGGTGGCGATCGCTCTCACTAAGATTAACATTTGGATTATTAATATAATCATGTAGCCATTCACAGCTTCGGCCTAGCATATCATCAAAATCTAAGTTCCATAACGTGATGGTTTGTACAGAAGCTAAACTGCCTAATACAGCTAATGTTTTTCCATCTGGGCTAAATTTAATCTTTCTCGCAAAAGAGTCTTGAAAACTTTCTAATAAAATCCCATTACGATTCCATAGCTTCATAGTAGCATCACTACTTGCTGAAGCTAAAATCTTGCTATCTGGGCTAAAGATAATACCATACACAGGACCTTTATGTCCTTCTAGAATTTTATACAATTTGCCTTCTGGAGTCCAAAGTTTTATTGTGGTGTCCTCACTAGCTGTTGCAACAAGCTGACCATCCGAACTAAAACTTACATCATTAATACGTTCATTGTGTTTCAGGGATATAATTTCATGCCCATCTAAACTTGACAGTTTGACAGTGTTGCCAATAACATAGGCAATTTTTTGAGAATCTGGACTAAAACTTACACTACACTTAGATAAGGATTTAATTAGTTGTCCAGTAATTTTTATGATACTACAGGAACCTCCATCAATATGCAAAGAAAAAAGCTGGCTATTAGAACTAAACTTTACATCTTCGTATACATTATATTTCCAAGTATTAATCAGTGTGCCATCTGCTTTCCACAGTTTCACCGTGCTATCCTGACTAGAAGTTACAATTGTTTTACTATCTGGACTAAAAATAGCAAAACGAATAACATCTTTATGACCTACAAGTGTTGCTAATAGTGTACCATTATTACTCCATATTTTTACTGTATTTTTGTCTTCAAAAGTAGCACTTTTTGTACCATCAGGACTTAAATAACCTTTTAAGCCATCGAGCAATAAACCATGATAATTCCAGGTTAACCCACCAATTTGTACTAAACCATTTGATGTAAAATTTGGCAGTTCAGAACCGAACTCTTTATATCCCTCATACTTATTAGCTGAATATTGCTTATTTCCCATATACCATAGTTTGACTGTATCATCTTGACTAGCTGAAGCTAAGGTCTTACCATCTGGACTGAAACTTATGTTTAATATTTGTTGCTGATGTCCTTCCATTTTTTCAAAATGATAATAAATATGATCTAATCGAATATCCCCAGGCATATTCCAAATATCTATAACATCATCACTAGCCACAGCAATTAATGTACCATCAGGACTAAACTTGATACTATTATTATTACGTCCATATCCTTGAAAAACTTGAATTAAATTTCCATTAATATCCCATAACTTAACTGCATTATATCTTTTTTTAGAATTGTGAAACATTGTACCAAAGTGATAATACAAAGTGCTGGCAGTTGCAATCATTTTTCCATCTGGACTGAACACTACACTCTTAACTGCGTTTGGAGTAATTTTTCTCCCTATTTTTTCAGCACTTTCAGCTATCGTATCTACACCACTGGAGTTAATTTTGTCAGCACTTATATCCTGATTATCATCAATATTTCTGAGATTCTTGCCAGAAACATCCCAAATCTTGATAGTACCATCATCACTAGCCGAAGCGATTAACTGACCATCAGGACTAAAACTTACACTATTAACTGCATCATTATGTCCTTTTAAAGTTATTAATAAAGTTCCATCAGAACGCCAAATCTTGATAGTCTTATCTGCACTAGCCGAAGCAATTAATTGACCATCAGGACTAAAACTTACACTATTAACTGCATCATTATGTCCTTTTAAAGTTATTAATAAAGTTCCATCAGAACGCCAAATCTTGATAGTCTTATCTGCACTAGCCGAAGCAATTAACTGACCATCAGGACTAAAACTTACACTATTAACTGCATCATTATGTCCTTTTAAAGTTATTAATAAAGTTCCATCAGAACGCCAAATCTTGATAGTCTTATCTGCACTAGCCGAAGCAATTAACTGACCATCAGGACTAAAACTTACACTATTAACTGCATCATTATGTCCCTGTAAACGATTATACTCTCTAACGCCATGAATTGCTTTTAGCAGTGCAGTCACCACTTCAATCTTCGTATCGGTTTTAGCTATATTTTGTTTTTTCAGTAAAACTCCAGCTCTCACGCCTTCAATTAGTGCATCAAATTTTTTGTCGGAGTTAACAAGTACTTTGGAAGATGGACTAAGAACTCTGACTTGGGCTTCAACCTTTTGCCTCTCTGTTTCTTTTCGCTGAATCCAAACAAATGTAGATAAAACACTCAACACTACCATAGATAGGGCTAGAGTTCTATTCATAGCCTGAGCGGCTTTTCTGGCTTTTCTTTCCTGATTCAACTCCCGCTGTTGGCGTGTTTTCTCCTGTTCTAAACTCAGATTAATAAATACCCGTTCTGTTGGATTAACATCCTCTAACCGTTGATGTAAATATCCCTCTGCCTCACCTAATGGAGCCCCTTGTAATAAATAACCCTCTTTTTTCTGATTCTTTTCCCACTCACCTAAAGCTATCTGTAACCTCTTTTTCCAACGAAGAAAAGTATCATCCTCATCAATCCATTTCCTTAAATCAGGCCATGCCTTAATTAATGCCTCATGCACAATTTCTACAGTCTCAACTTCAGTAGTCTCATTACGGTTACTAACCACCAAACGGGCAGTAGCTAAACGGGTTACTAAATCCCTATTCTCTTCCCCTATCTCAGAAAGAATAGCTAAACGACGAGTATATTCTGTTCCATCACTGGGAGAAACTAATTGTAAAAATATCCGCTTTGTTTTCTCCTTATCCTCTTTACTAAGCCGATCATAAACTTTCTGTGCGTGCTGACGTAAAGCATTTTTTACTCCGCCAATATCATCATAAACTTGACGAGTTAAACTTCCTTTAATTTGCTTATCCCACATTTCCGTTAAAGCAAACTCTAATAACGGTAAATAGCCAGGTTCTTCACCAATATCATTTAAAATATGTTCTGTTAATTCAGTTTCTAAACTCACACCCCTTGTTTTAGCCGGTTCTTCAATCGCTGACCGTAATTCAGTCTTATTCATATTGCCAATAAATTCTGGCTTCCAAAATTGCAATTGTTCCCGAAATGGACCGTATTCTATAGCTTGTCCTATAAAATCAGCCCTCAGTGTAATAACTAATCTAAAAGCAGAAACATTTTGCAAAGTTTCTAATAACGCATCCAAAAACTTTTGATTAGGATAACTATATATTTCTTCAAACTGGTCAACAACTAACAAAAATGTCCGTCCTTGACTAATATTATTAATTACATCCGATAACTTGGTATTACCTTGCTGTAAGCCACACACCAAATCATCTGATAAAGATATTACTTTACCTAAATTCTCAAAAGGAGTAACACCTGGACGCAAACTGACAATTAACCAATTTTCTTTCTGACGTAACTGAGGAATTAAACCTGCTAATACAACTGAGGATTTTCCACTACCAGAAGCACCAATAACAGCAACCAGCTTTTTATCGGCTATAATCCTTACTAAATGTTTTGTAAAGGCTTCCCTACCAAAAAATATCTCTGTATCCTCTTCTTGAAATGCTAATAAACCACGGTAGGGACAAACTGGAATGACTAGATCACTCCAACGTAATGGTCTAATAGTTGGATTTTGGCAACCTATTGGTAAGGCACTTGCACAAGGAAACTGTTTGTCTAAAAGCCGTAGTCGTTTTCTGGATTCTCTTAATGCAACATAAAAAGAACTACCTTGAGTAAACTCATCTAAAAAATATTCTAAAAACTTTGGTGCAATTGGAACTGGTAACTCCTCCCGCATTACAATTATTTGTGGTAAATATAAACCCTCTCCTTCTGCTAACGAATGAGCTAATCCTAATCCATCACAACAGTTTAATATTACTAATTTTAGTCCATTCTCAATAGCTTTTCTTAAATGATTTCTCAATTCAGAAACTGTGATTTTATCATTCTCATTGATGCGAATAGTTCCCGTTGTCCAATCATCTTGACTTTCTCCATGTCCCACAAAAAATAATATATCCCATTGTTGTTTCCACAATGGTTCATCTAATTCTTCTCGCTTAGGTTCCTTCAACCAAGTGACTTGTACATTATCACCTAAATCTTGTAATGCCTGTCCCTGAGATTCTATATCTGCTTGATAACCTAAAATAGCCAAAATTTTTACATTGCCTGTAAATACAGAAGAAAGTTTTTCAGACTGTTTAAATCTAGGTGAACCAAACCCTACTTCAGTTTTAGCAAAATCCTTTTCTTTAAGTAAATCCCAGTCATGCCAGGGCAGTTTTCTTAACCAAGGATTATTAGTCAACAATAGAATACGATTTTCCTCTCCGGGAGTTAAACTTCTTAATAAAGATTCAATGGGTTGAAATTGTTCATGTTTAAGCCAAGTATTAAATTCTTTTAATAATTCTTGAGTCTCACGATTAAAGGGTTCAAAGTCATTGTCTTCAAGGTTTTGTGAGATATTAGTTAAGCTAGGTCTAGGGGTAAGGGCAAAAGTGTGTATTGATGAAACAATATTTCTATAATGAATTTGCCAACTACGATATTTCTCTTTAATATTTGGCTGTGGCGGTAAATTTCCTGTTTCTCCAGCAATTAGGGAAAATGATAGAGAATCCTCCATAATTTGTGCTGTCACAGAAAACCCTGATTGAAAATCACCCTGAATATCCAAACGAATTAATTTAGCCATCTTACCTTCCTAACATCTACTTAGCAGATAGGATAATTTGTACTTAACCATCACTATACCCTAAAATAACAAACATTCAAATTACCTAGTAAACTACCTAATAATTTGAATGTTGATCAATCTATAATAATCTATGAGCAAACAAGTTTAGATATTAGAATAAATTTTGCTTTGATTTTCCTTTAACTTTAATTTTTCCTTAATTTTTCTAATTATCAAACCATAAATTTCTCTGTAACAGCTATATCACCTAATGATATTTTTATAGTAAATTGATCACCTACACTAGCATCAAACTGACATTGCATTAAGACATCAGCACTTCTAGCGATAACTTCATCAAATATTTCATCATCAACTAAAACACTTAATTTTAAATTGGGTGGTAAATATTCTTCTTGACTTGGATAGACTTGTAACCAAACTATTGTCTTATTTTCATCTTCTCTAGTCAAGTTAATCACTAAAATAACTGCATGATTAACCAAATTTACTCTTATATCAAAGAGTCTAGCACCTTTAGTGCGATCGCTCCAAACTGCTGGCATTAATTGTTGTGGTGTTAATAACTCTTCTACTATTTGCCAACCATCACTCAATATACCCTCAAACCATTGGCTTAAATTGACATATTCTTGATTTGGCAGAATTTGCAAATCTAATACTGTCAATCCTAATAAATTATCTAATTGTCCAGCTTGATAGAGAGATTGAATTCCTTGAAACACACTTGGTGAACTTTCTAAAACTAAAATAATGCTCCCTTGCCTAAATTCTTTAACAAGTATCATGCCATTACCTTGTTCCTCTAGTTTGGCCATAATATCCAATGAAATTTTTGACCAATCTTCAATATCTGCAACCAATGTTATTTTCCAAATTACTTCTTTCATATCTTTCATCTCTTTAGACAAAACCGAAGTTTCAGTTTTTTTTATCTCTTCACGAGCCTGCATAAAGAAATTTTCAATTTCTCTATACTCCTGATCTACTAATATTTTCATTTTTTCCTCATCAATATTATTCCCATATTTGAGTGGACCATATTGTTTAAGGTAAGATTTTTTAGCAAAAACTCTTGCCAATTTCTCAATTGTATCTTTCCTCGGATTTAGAATAGGCTTCTTTACCAGATGGCTTAAGTAACTTTGTGAAATTGAATTATCTTTACCATATAATTCTTCACTGGATAAAGATATTTCATAACAAGACTTATAACCTTTACTGGTATAAAATTGTCGAAATCTATCTTGAAAAATTTTTTCACCAAACATAAAATAATTACCTAATAAAATTTTGCTTAATTAACATATTTTTATCACAATCCTAATCAGGATCACTACAAATTATTCAATTGATAGTAATCCTTTTATGTTAACAAAAATTATCAGTTGCTATGACCAAGTGTGACCACACTTTGAACAGTGATATTTATTATGGGACAAATTTACCCTTGAAAAACTAGCAATTACACTAGCTAATGCTAATACTGCAAGTATCCAGCCCCATCCTACATGATTGCTATCATATTCATTTCTATGGTAATGATAGTGATGTGGGTAATGATTACCCATGAAGTTTTCATTATTTACAATTCCAGTAAACGCTCCACAGTGGGGACATATAAGCATATTTTTCTCCTAATTTTTACTAAAATTCAAGGCTTGAGAAAAATGAAGTAATGAAGTGTAGCTACCAAAATTGTCAGTAATTTTGATAGCTACTTGTCTATTTAGGTACTGAAATAACTGCCAACCAGATTAGCTGAAACTAACCACTAATCTTTTGCCAACCACCAAATGAAAGCTCCAACAGCTACTACAGGTGCCATTACAGCAACAACTGGTGCCGCTGCAATAGACCCAATAGTAGTTCCTGCTGCTGTGGTAATGGTAGTAATACCAATACCACCTGTAGTTGTAGCAATACCTGCTGCTGTAGCACCAGTAACAGTAGCTAATTTACCAGCAACCAATGCACTACCTAAAGCAGTAGTAGCTAAACCGTTATTATTCATAATCAAATTGCTCCTAATTAAATGAACTAAACAAACTATCCAGAAAGCAAGGTGATCACAGAAGAAATTATCATTTGGAATGTCCTATAAACGAACAACCTAAATGCTATTTGGCTTCTTAGTCTTAATAAATCAACCTTATCAAACACAGAAAAGACTTGTAAGTTGAATTAGAAAATTGTAGTTGAATTCAATCAGCTAACCCAATGACAAAAATTCGGATATGTAAAAATTGTTGTATCAATAGTCAAAGTCAATGATTTTCAATATTCACTAGCTAAACTACCTTATTTACCTTCGTAATGGTTGATTTACTCCCATTCTGGGGATTACTTATTGAACACCAATTATTATAGTTATCAAAATCAACTAATACTTCTTGCTTTACATCTACACCTAGTGAACTCCAATACCAAACTATATAGCGATTTCCACTTTTTGCTTGAACTAGAATTTTATAGTTGGAGCCTTCTAATCCAAATTTTTGTAAAACTTTCAAAGATTCTGTTCTCATATTGTCTCCTTAGATTAAAATAAATTACTTTGATAATAAATATGAAATATTAATTCGTGTACTTGAATTTATAGTAGAATTTTGTAATTCACGAGTAAACAATGAAGATGAATTATCTATATATTTTTGTCCTGTACTTAGTTTTTGCTAACGAGTGGAGTCGTTCTTAGAATATGATCAGAGTCTATGGAAACCTCTACTATAAAACTACTTCATCCTAATCATCTGCTCCATATCTTAAATCCTCGATATTAAAAAAAATCCCAGGGAGTATTCCCTGGGATTTCAAGATTATTTAATATTCAGACGCTTCCATAATATTTAATACACGCCGAGTCACAGCCGGGTCAGAAGCATCAGGACTACCGTATTCTAGGTTTTTATCGTAGTAAGAAATTTTCCAAAAATATTTAACACTATCCAATTCAACTTGACCGAAATCATGTTCACCATAGGGGTCATTATCCTCATTAAATAAATTAAAGTTGATCACTAGTGTTAAGAGTTGTAATTTCTTATCATGCGATAATTCAGCGACTCCTTGAGACATATACCAATCAGGTCCTACTTGCCGGCGAAACTGGTCATTTAATTGTTGAATTTTCAATGTTGTGGCATCCATGCTTAATACTCCTAATTTTGCAAAAGTTTATGATGAAAAAAAGAGGGCAAGACACAAATCCTACCCTCGGAATATTGACTAGTTGAACTAATCTAATACTGGCTGTAAAGCATCCTCTGGAGATGGTGATAATGCTTGATGTAAATCTACTGGAGCCATCAACTTCGTAGCGATAGAATCAACCATTTTCATAGATAATTCTATGTTATCCAGGACTGCTACAAATTTATTTTCACGCTGTGGATCACTACGTGGTTCCCAATCCCAAACTAAACCATAATAGGTGGTATTCATGCCATCAATATTGCCAGAATATTTCTCAAACTTCGGTTTGAATATTCCACTAGCAGGCTCAATACCTTTAGCCATAAGTGTTGTAATAGTGAAATAGAAATTGCCTAAACTACGAGTTTTTAAATAGGTAACTAAAACTGTGTCGGGTGGCAAATTACCAGATTCAGCAATGAACCAGACTTGTAACCAATCTGTAGCTTTGGTAGTACCTAAGTCGCCAAAGAAGCGGGCAACTTTAATGATACTCATGGTAATATCACCATCAATCGGGCGATCGCCTATTTTCCAGCGACCAATCTGACAATCATTCCTAATACCCAAGGGGAATTCAGGCACTAATATTTCATTAGCGGGCTTAGTACCAAAAACACTTAAAGTAGCCATAGTTTGCTTGTTTGTTTTCATTGTTTTTTACCTATTAATATTGTAGAACAAAAAACGGTCATAACTCATAGGTGATAACCGTTTTCAAGATATTTTTACTAACCATTTTGCATGGTCAGAAAGTCAAAAAGACTACCACTTACAGACGATAGTCTTAATTAATATTGATTGAGAAATCATGCAGATTTTTGGTCACACCAAACTAGAAAATCATCAATCCATTCAAAGTCTGGTAATTCATCGTCTTCTAGGTAAGACAGTTGATATTCCAAACGTTCTAGCTCACGATTGAGAGATTTAATCTCAGATTTGATACGTTTCATTTCATCAACAACAGCTTGTTTTGTTGAGTTATTCATGGTAAAATCCTCTTAGTTATATATGGAATGGAAAAAGCGATCGCTACCTTAAAAGCGATCGCATTATTGTTAGAGATATGCCTGTAATTCAAGCCAGTTTTCAGCATGGACAAGATTTTCTTGTAAATCTTTTAACTCACTACGCAAGTCTGATAAGACTGAATCAAAGTGTTCAAATAGACTCATATCAAATGCTATAGGGTCACAACTCTTGAAAATATTAGACGGGTAAAACTTGATATTCCCAATCTCATAGACAGGAAAAACCTCATCTAAGAATTGCTCATACTCTTCTTGTGACCAATCAGCATTATCAATTCTGGTAATCTCAGTCTCAACTCTGGCAATTTCTGCCAATACTTCATATTTATTGAAAATCATGGTAAAATTCTCCAAAAAAGACGGTCATCACTCACTGGTGATAACCGCTTAAATTAACTATTCAAGTACCACCCATTGTTGAAAACAATCTTCAGGTTCAGGTGGTAATGAACCAGTCTTAATCATGTGAATAGCAACCAATGCTAGGGCATTATAGAAAGTGTTTTCACACTGTTCTAAATCAAATTTTGTATCCAAAGAAGCTGTTGCCATAACAGTAGATTTCTCTCTGTTATAGAACGTCAATTTCTGATAATCATGATGAACACTTATAATAAAATGTTCAGAATGTTCTACCTTAGCTAAGGCATAAGCTCTATGCAATGGCGACCAGAATAATACTTGATAAAACTGGTCATCATCCATGCGTAATACATTACCTGGGGTAATCTCTCTATCAGATACATAGAAAGCGTCAATCTGTTTAAACATCAAAGTCTCCTAAGAAAAAAAGGACTACCACACAATGGCGGTAGTCCGTATTTGATTATTTATTAGTCAGATTTTCGTCAAGCCAAGTTAGGTTCTCTTGCAATTCTTCTAACTCAGGTTTCAAATCCTCTAACCGACTATCAAAATATTCTTCCATGCCTATCTTAAAACAGGTAGGGTCACAGCTTTGTAGAATATTAGAAGGATAATAGATATAATCCCCAAACTTATATTCGGGATAACATTCATCAAGCATTTCTTTATATTCTTGCTCTTCACTGTAGGTGTACTCACCATCTTCAAATCGCTGAATCGTAGTCTCAAGTTCGGCTATTTTAGTTAATAGCTCTTGTTTGTCATAAATCATGTTATAATTCTCCTATTCAAAGAACTCCTTTTTTTGTTTGCAGGGGATTAGCGATCACTATTTGGGACTAGCGATCGCTAATTGTTTTTAGAAACCTAAATCAAACTTGGCTTTAGCACCATTAGTGGCATTGAGAGTATCTTTCAAACTACGGAAAGCCCGAATATGTTTACAAAGATTACCGTCCCGGAAATCTCGACAGGTACAACGGTTTTCATCTACTTGATAAGTGCGATCGCCCCTAGAAGATTTACATATCCACTCACCATTTTGGAAACTAAAGCTATTAATATCAAACTGCGTATTAGCCCGCTCTTCACGACCAAATTCAGATATTTCTATTCGTAAGAAATATTCTAAATAGTGGAATATTCGACAATAATGTAAAGCTAATACTGCCAGTGGTTTATTCTCAAATGGAACACCAGAAATCTCTAAGTGTAATCGTTTCAACCAACTATCAAATTTACCAATCATGGTGAAAATCTCCTATTCAATAATATTGACATTTTCCAATTGACACTCCAGCCAAATAGTTGCACCACTACAAATGGCATGGCTAGGGTCCTGAACCAAAGTCCCGTTGCTGATTTGCACTCGTTGACAATAGGTTTTTCCTTTGTAGGTGTTGATGCAAATAGCCGGGTCATTTTTACCTAATTTCTTATTGTTCGCCACAATGTGACGATTGATGTAAATCAATGCTTTCATCGGTTTTTACCTCTTGAAAAATAACTGACTACCAAACTAAGGCGATAGCCAGTTATTCTTATTAATGAAAAGTTTATAATTCCCAGGAATACCAGCCGGCGTGGACTAAACGACTACGTATTTCATCTGATAGTGGATAGGAACCGTCAATATATAACCGTTCTTCATGGAACATCACAGTCAAAGTCATATTGCCACACTCAATCTGATTACCGTGCGGACGAGTTGGCTGATAACTTGCCATAATCAGGAATTGATACAATTGCCAGGTTTTCCACTGTAATAGATAACTTTCTAAACTGATATTAGGCGGGGCAATGGCTGGTGACATAAGACCTTTCAGAGGAACAATATTAGTTTTTGGTAATGTCGGTTCGGGACTAGTATTTTTCGCAAATTTGCGTAATTTCTTCAATGAAGTCATGTGTTAAACTCCTGTGGCTATGCTAAACGTAGGTACTTGTGTAAAAAATCTTGCGGATATAATTGTTTCAATCGTTTGAGAAAATCAACTTGTTGTTTAGTCAATAAATAAATGGGATAAACGTCCTCATCCCACGCCCGCTTGATTCTCAGACAACAATGATGACCCATTTTCTGTTTGATTTGACGTAATGTATCTTGTTCTGAAATTGTCATAAATACCTCTCTATTTTACCTTAGAAATTGCATGAAAAAACCCCCTGAAACAATTAATTTCAGAGGGTTATGGACTTTTGAAATTTGTCTAAATCCAATTAGGTTTTGCTCGGTCTAACATGGCTTTAATCACCAATTCTTGTGCTGGACCAGATAACTCAGACATGGCTAATAATATTTCACCACAAGCCTTAATATCCTCGGATGTGGCTTGATAACAGATGGACGCTAGACCTAGAATTACAGGTGATTCTAAGCCTGTTAGTTCAGCGTCAATTTTCTCAATATTCATGCACATTTTTGTATTCATAGTGAAAAACCTCAATTAAATGGCTACCACACTATGGCGGTAGCCTTCTGTTAATCTAATCAATAATTAGGCATAAATGATGGTACGCATTCTTGTACCTAAATGATTGATATTCCTTTCTGTGCCAATACTACAGCCATCCCAAATAGCCAAACCATAGTCTGCTCTATCACACATCGCTTTATCACGTTTCGCATACGTACCACTTACTTTGACTGTATGCCAATTCCCAATATTATTCCTGGGGCGATCGCCAGTATGCCAAATTTCTACATTATCGTATTTTTCAAAATGCAGATAACTTTGTACTAAACTATCAACACCAGGAGCGTCACCAATTAGTATGGTAGCTTTCAGGTCCATAATTTTGTTGATTCGGGCGATCGCTTCCTCGTTTAACTTAATAATTGAACGTGAACCAGATATACAGACTTTCATAATATTTACTCCTTTGCTAGGTCCTGAATGTAAGAAGTTATCTGATTTAACAGCTCCCTATTCTCATTTATGCAACTTTCTATTGCACCAAGAATAGATACTTCATCTAGCCAAAATAAATCATGATGATTAGTCCAATCAGACTTCAGTGGGTCATCTGATTTCCAACGAGCTTCCCAATCTGTTTCATCGGTCGAAACATAGACTAAATCTGGGTCCTGAGATTCAATTATTGAAAGTATTGCTTGTTCAGTTGTGAATATTTCAGTCATTGCATAAACTCCTATTTGTTGCAAAAAACCGACTACCAGAATAAGGCGGTAGCCGGTAAATCTATTTGTCAAAACGACTATCATGCCAAGGCGGTAGCCTAGTAAATCTCTTTATTACGTTTAAGTCGGCTCTCTATTGCATTATGCTTGCGGTTCCGACGTTTTTGTTCTCTTAGTGCATTGACTTTTGCAATACGCCGATACAATTGCTCAACATAAGGCTGTCTAGCAAGCTCTTCTCTATACCGGCGATGCCATCTAGCATTTTCTATTTCCCACTCTTCTGGAGTTAATGGCGGACGAGGGCGGAAGTGTGAATATCTTTGAAACCACGATTCGTTACAATGCCAGTTAATCACATCATGAATATTGCCATTTAGCAATACATCTATATTTTCCGTTGCCCAACAATAGGCTAAACCGCTTTTACCAGCAAACTTAGTTTGCAATTCTCTCAGACGTTCAATCTTGGTAGAGTCCATAATTTTCTCCTAATTGATTAAAAAAAACGACTACCACAATAAGGCGGTAGCCGTAGTTTGATGCTTATTCTCTAATCTTTCGACCGGAGTTCTTCTAAATGTAATTGGATTGCCTTGGCTTTCAGAGTTACACCCATCATGAAATAGAGCTGTTCAGCATATTCAAAATCAGTGTCAACTAATTCTCTAAATTTAGCTAAATCACGACTCTTACGGGCTTTCTGTTCTTTCCTGCCACAACGTAATTCTTTGGCAATATCTCGTTTATTCGTACAGGTCATAATATTTTCCTCCTAACTTTTGACAATAACCTAATGGATTATTACTATGCCAATTAATTAAAGCATGAATATCACGTTTCCTGATAATATCAATAGCCTTAAAACAGTGAGTATAGCTCCATTTCTTAGCTGATCCTCTCACTTCGTCATCGTCTTTCTGCAATATCCGATGATACAGCTCAACGATTCGACAAATTTTACATTTACAAGTCATAATTTCCTCCTGGGGAATAACAAAAAAACGACTACCACAATAAGGCGGTAGCCGTTTAACAAAATGATGACTAGAAATAGTTTACCAAAGCGTTTGTTGTCCTAACTCTTCTAATCGTTTTCGCATATTTCTATAACGAGAAATAGCGTGTTGTTTAGCATCGTATCGCAGATGACATACTGTGCATAATGCTTTCAGATTCTCCGGTGCATTATTCCCTGGATTGTGGTCTAAATGAGCTACAGTCAACACATATTGACCACGTTTTTGACCGATAAATTCTGATAACTTTGCACCGCCTAATAGTCGTTGCTCAAAGTCAACTAATGTCTCACCATTGTGTTTGCATGGTCTTCTACACTGTTCACATCGCCAATTCACTTGTTGTTTGATTGTTAAAGCGATCGCATCCCAATTTGTAGGATACAACTCTCTTCGCATTGGCATAGACTAAATTTGTTGCTGACTTTTCATGATTATTTACTCCTATTTTAATCAATTAATGATCACTTTTTATAAAAAAATGACTACCACACTTTGGCGGTAGTCAAATCAAATTAAGAGCTTATGGACTCCTCATATTCCTCAATCCATGCACTCATTCCATAAATATCATTCAAGATAAATAAATCAGCTTCAGTAACCAAACCTACTTTCGGGTGAAACTGAATCACCTCAATACCTTTCTTCCGGGCTAGTTTCACTGTCATAGCAGTACCGCCTTTCTCACCACCGTCCCAATAGGCACAACATACGTGCGATCGCTCTATCATGTAATTATTGCGGATGGCATAACACTGACGGTTATATTCCTGTGAAATATGCACTACTATTTCAGCATGACCTAATACTTCATCCAACAATGATTTATCACGCATAGACCACTTGGTGTGATGACCATCAAACGGCATAATGGCTTGCCAGCGGTAATTCCATTCAGTTAGGATTTTGGCTGCCAATAAATCAGCACCGGGTCCCATGCCAACTAGGAAAACATCCGGTTCATGAGTATTGACAACTTCAGTTAATAACTCTCTAATATGCTGTTCAGCATATTTGGAGTCACATTTTCTATGACCAGTAAATACGCAGTATTTGCTACGGCTAGGCTCATAAATGTTGACAATTTCTTCTCTGTAATCATCAACAAGTTGAATACCTCCCATGCTATCATCGGTGTAAACCATGATTTGACCTCAATATTAAAACTACATCGCACTATGGCGTTAGCCTTCCAAAGATTGCTAACCATAGTGCAAAAAACCTCACCAAATATTGGCGTAAGCTACAAATAAATTCTTATAGAGACCAGTCTGAGTATTGGTCGGTATCATCGAAGCGATCATCATTAAACATTAGACTATCTAAGTCTGCATAATCGTCTTGTAAAGAATCTTGTAAAGATTGTAAAGAATCTAAAATAGTTGCATTATCGTTATATTCATCTATAATAGTATTCATGTCTGTACCTCAAAAATGACTACCACACTATGGCGATAGACCTTGCCAAGCCATAAGCCATAGTGTGAAAAAACTACACCAGAAAAAGGCGTAAGCCATTAAGTTTGATTTAATATTCCTAAATAAAATCATTAATCGGGTCGCCAGGGTTCTCTTCCCACCAATATTGCCACGGTTCATCAGGCTCTAATATTCCATCCCAAGTAGGTAAATTATCTGGTCTTGGTTGTGGTTCCGCCGGTGGTCTATTCACTAAATGGGGTGATGCTCCTAACTTGGTGTGAATTTCATCACCTTCATCCATGTACCACGGGCGATCGCCCAAAATATACGGTCTAAACCTATCCATTTCAGATTTATCAATGTCTTGTAGCTGTTCAGGATTGGTTAAATCTACAGCCAAACAGCAGTCTTCATTGTGATTGACATTAAAGCCTAATACTCTGGCATAGGATGGAGAATTACCAAAATTCATGAAATACTTGGCTTCCTTGGCTAACCACAACCGGAAGCTGTCTTCAGCATCAGAATATTTCTCACCAGGGTCTGGTGAAACGGCTGAAAACTGCATCCCCATAATTTTAGTATCAGAACCTAATCCGATTAAATACATATATCTGCCCATGGTGATTGATTTTCTTCGCAGGGCGATCGCCACCGCCAACGCACAAAGAATAATCACCGGCGAATGTGCCATTATCCAAGCGAATACCGCATAGTTTGTACCAGTGGGGGCGATAATAGCCTTAATAGAATCTTTCAACATCCCGCCGGCTAAATAGCGATAACCATTCACACCACTAACTCTTAATATTTTCAATACTACGCTGGTCGTTACTGCGGATAGGGCCGGCAGGAAAGTATTACTAAAATCTGAGATGAATTTAGTGAAGAATTGGCTTAATAGCCAGCCGTTAATATTATTAATCAGGTCACAAATATTTTTAGCATTAGGCGTGGCGATCGCAGTAATTTCACCACTGGCAAAATTTAGATTACCACCGGGATTGTTGATGGTGGAATTGGATTGCATTGATTCTGATGCTTTATTTGCACGCCATAATTTACCATAAGCTGATTGATTAAAACCTTGGGATAATAGTCCCGTTAATTCACTAATAATCTGACTGACAAGATTACTATTCCTCTCAGTAAACTCATTGAGATAGACACCTGTATTCATACCGACACCGCCGGTGATTGGCAAATCGGTTAGACAATAACTATTCCAGAACTTCACTGAATTTTTATAAGCTCGTTGGCTGGTACTGCTAACTGAGGAATTATTGAGAGAATCATTACCTAACCAGTTAATATCACCGGCCCTACTATTACTTGCTCTATTAATACTCCAAGCCGATTGAATAGTGGCGATCGCTAACTCAGGAATTAACATTGAATTTTCTCGCCCCATCGCCAGCAAATCATCAAGAAACTTAACGCCGGGGTTAGAGAGAATGTAGGCGATCGCCGGCTGATTTAAGAACCAATCCGCCGGTGAATTAATTGCATTATTAATTATATCGGGAACGAATAAATATTGTTTTCCAATCCAATAATCCATATACTTTTCACCGTTTTATTTTGCTATAATTTTAGCAGGTTTATTTTTCAATTGAACTATGTGCAAACCTAAATCTATTCAGGTCCCTACGATATTTTTTGTTGATATTACTCAATTAGATGAAAAACAGATGCAACAATACTTGATGATCAGTTTATACGACACTGAAACCGCTAATCGTTATGCCTATTTTGTTAGTCATCCTGACTATTTATTGTCTAGTCAAATTAATAAGCTAAAACAAAGTCTCAAAATAGCTTGAGGGGGGGCTTGACGGTAAAAGTTGAAAATACTAGTCTGATGTCACAACCAACCGACCAGGAGTTAAACATCATGACTACCGCTAGTAAAACTGCTTCCGCTATTCGTTTCATCCTGAAAGACTATAATGTCTGGCCAAACGGCACTTTAGATAGTCAGTTGAAAGTATCTTCAACTACGTCTGTATTAGACCAAATCAAAATCTTATCTATTGACAAATCTTTACGACGTAAGTATGTGGAGTTAGTTGATCCAGCTTATGTTCTGCCTGATTATAAAGCTGAAGTATTACCACTAACGATTCAACAGCCTGAATTTCATCAGTTTTTTAAACAACGTATTGCCATGGCTTACGGGCAGTTGATGATTGCTCAACAGAATTTACAAGCTGATTCTACTACCTTGGCACAGTTTGAATTAGCCGTAGAAAAATTAGAATATTTCACTCAGTTATATTCTGGTTTAGGTGCTTTACAAAATCCTCAAGTTTGGACTGTCAATGACGGTAAGGACATTATTTCTCTGATTATTGGTGGTGGCTTTGGCGACCCGGCTATTCCTGAAGAATATCGCAATATTTATGTTTCCACTCAGGTCAATTCTTTATAGGAGGTAAACAAATGGCAACCGCAACTCAAACAGCTTCCGCTATTCGCAATATTCTCAAAGATTACAATTATTGGCCGGGTAGTGAAGGTGATAGTCCTCTTACCATCAAAACCACTACTGCACCGGAATTAACTAATGAAAAGTTAATTGCCATTGACCGTTCTTTACGTCGTAAGGTGAATGAAGGAGATGCTAGTTATCAACTGCCCGATTCTAGCAGGCTAGTAATTACAGCAAAAGAATTACCAGCGGTTTTTCGCTTCTTGATTCAGGATGCTTTTAATTACAATCTGACCGATTCAATGAACTCATTTACAAAGGATGGAGATATTGCTGTACCGTCTCTTGAATCGAGTGTTGAGGTGATGGAATATTTAGTGCAACTCTATTCTGCTTTCAGTGCTTTACAGAACCCGAAAGTATGGCGAATTTTAGCACCACACAGAGATATTCCTGATGCTTATGACGCTCAGGTTTCCATGATTATCACCGGCACTTTTATTTCGGCTGTGGAAACTAAAGTGATTTATGCCACCACCACTTTATACGAAACTTAAATAGAGGTAAATTATGAACAAACAAGCATTAGTTGAGGCGATCGCCCAGGAAATTCCTAGTTTATCGAGAAAAGAAATTGCTAATTTTCTCAAAACTTTTACCGCCGTATTAGAACGAGGTTTCCAAGAAAACGGCACAGTCAGAATTGACGGTTTCGGGACTATCAAAAAATTAGCTGATGGTTCACCGGCGTTTCGATTCTTTCCTAGTTTTGCCCGTCCAGATTTATTAGAGGATGAAGCTGATGAAGAATCTACTGAAGATGACGCACCGGAACCTGCACCGGAACCTGAAAATACTACAGTTACTCCTATGAGAAAACGGCGTTCACCCGCCAAGAAAAAATAGTTAGTAACCAGGGAATAAGAGCTAATAAACTCCTATTCCCTATTCCCCATTACCTACATGGCTTATGAATACCAAAGATTTTATATTTACGATTGATGTTTGCCTGCAATTAGCAACTTTTACAGCCGTCATTTGGAAATTATTTTCTCTTACCAATGAATTACGAGTAGGACAAGCTCGTAATCGTGAAAATATCAATACTTTAGCTAATAAACTAGACAATTTAGAAAAAGCCTTAGTTGTTGCTAATACTCAACTTTTGAACAATGTCATAGATAGAAATAATAACAATTAATATGGTAGAACTAGCTTACAATTACAATCCTACTAAAGACTATGGAGTCATTAATTGGTGGGCTTCACCTAAATATGATGGTGTCAGAGGAATATTTGACGTTGCCAATAACGGATTATTCACACGCCAAGGTAAAAGAATATTTGGTGTACGCACTATTGAAGAATCTTGCCGGGCTTATGTACAGTCGTTTAAAGACAGTGGTATTGAAGTAGAAACCGTTGAAGGTGAACTATATCAGCATGGTGCTGATTTTCCTACTATTTCTGGTGAAGTCAGTAAATTTCAGTGTGATGATAAAAATTTAATCCTGAAAATATTTGCGGTTAAATCTACCATGCCAACTCATGAAATGATTGTTAATTTACCTGAAAAAGATGAATATCCTCTACTTGAATCTGTTGAATATCAATCTATTCCTAATACTCCTGCTAGTATTCTTGAATTTGCTACTAATAATACTTATTCAGCAGAGGGGATAGTTCTTAGACATGAAAATATTTCTTACACGGAAGGGCGATCGCACAATCTTCTGAAAGTTAAGAAAATGTACAATTCAGCATTTACTATTACCAGTATTAACAAAGGTAGTGGTCAATTTGGTAATAGTCTCGGTAGTATTAATATTACCAATATGATAGACGGTGTAATGGTTACATCGAAAGTTGGTACAGGCTTCACCACTGAAGAACGGACTACTATTTGGAATAATCAAAGTGATTATCTTGGTAAAGATGTAGAGATTTTGTATATGGGCGTTACGTCTGGCGGTTCACTTAGACAACCTGTATTTGTAAAAGTATTATAGGTAATGGATACAAAAATTGATGTGAAAGATTCTGTTTACCAAGAATTGCGGGTAGAATCGGTTAAACAGAATAAATCTATTGGTGAATTAATTGACTTGGCACTTGTTAAATATTTACCAATTGCTTTTCTGATACCTGCTAGGAAACCTATTAGGAGAATTAGAAAATATGACCGAACCAACTGGTTAAATAAACGAATTTCTTTCTATGATAGTGCTTACAGATTATTAGAACAGGAATCTCGAAGAACTGGTGAATCAATACAACAACTTGCTACTAATGCTTTTATTCAATACCTAGAAAATGTTAATAGCCAAGCCAATACAGGTTCAGATTGACCGAGTTTTTGACGGTGATACTATAATCATCTCCACGGGTGAACGATTGAGGGCTAATTATATTGATGCACCAGAAATCAGTCATGGTAAGACTTCTACTGACCCGCTAATCATAGAACATTGGTATTGGGGAAATTTTGCTAGAGATTTTCTCACTAAATTAATTGGCGGTAAACCATTGATTATTATTGCCTCTGGACAAGACTCTTATGGTCGTTGGTTAAGTGATTGGTATGTGAATAAAATCACCAATCAAAATAATATTCAATTGGCGATTGCCCGGCAGGGATTATGTGCCTATTATCAACCTTGGCAGAAATATGATTTTTCTCAAAGAGAATTGAGTTTGTACTTGAATATTCTTAAACAAACGATTAGAGCTAAACAAGCCCAAATAGGCTATTGGTCAGTGCCTAACACTATTTTACCGACTGAAGTTAGACTAAGATTTTAGTATTAATCAATTAAGCGATCGCCCTAACAAAAGCGATCGCCCGCTTAAAAACTAATCAAAAGCAAATAAATTCTTAGACTTGAGAATAGCCCTAATCTTTTCCTCTGGCACATCAGGATTAAATATTAAAACAGCTTTCACCCTGTCATCGGGTGTGTGGACCGCCTTACCCTTTTCATCATTGATACACCGCAACGACCAAATAGACCAACCATTAGCTGACCAACCTGGATAAACAGCAGATTGCGATTTGGTTGCCACTAATCCTAATAGTCCATTACCTAAATCTTCATTATTTACCCAAGTCATATTAATTGCCATTCTTTTTTCAGCATCGAGACTAGCCGTAATATTAACCTTCTGTCCTTTCCAGCGGTGTTGCCGTCTTATTCCCCACTTTCCATATTGCACACCATAAACTTCAATATATTCAGTCATTTTGACATTCTCCAATTCAGCAACAATTTCATTAATACAACAGATGAAAACTAAACTTGCCGTGCCAGTTTCCGCTTCATGACAAACACGCCAATAAGCTGTTGCCCAATCTCTGGCCGTACCACCTTCATTTTCCACTAATAGTTCAAAAGCCCGTCTAGCTTGTAATACTACGGAACGAATCGGACCATTATCACCTGTGGATTCTTTCAGGGCGATACCCTTGGTTAGCGAAGCTATCGCATTTCGCACCGCCAATCTATACCAATCTCTCTGTTTTTTAGCCTCAAACTCCATATTCTTAGGAATATTCACGTCACTAAACAGAACAGATTTATAGGCTTGTGGTGAAGTATCAGATTTTAGGTCAGGCGATCGCCAGTAAGAATTGACTAGCTTCACTATTCTGCTAATAGTATCTGTAGCAACCGCATCAACTGCACACGGTCTAGTCAGGTAACAATCATTTTGTTTTAAATCACTTATCCAGGGAGCTGGATTGCCACCTAAACTATTCAAATAATCTCTGACTGCGTTGAGACCGTTGATATTATTAGGATAGGCCGATTTGAGAGAATCAACTGCAATCTGTAATTCCTGCGATAGAAAGTCAATGATTCTCATATTGAGAGCTGTTTTCTGTTCACCACCGGCGGGAATTAATAAATAATGCAATTCACAGTTTAATGACCGAGCCTTGCCCAATAAACTAGCCACAATGCCGGTAGCATCATTCATTGACCGAATGGCAATCTGTTGTAAATTTCCAGATAAAGCTACCTTCGGTAATTTATCCACTGTTGGCGACTGAGGAAAGCCACGAATAGCATTCGCTAAATTAGGGTATTTTTTAGAAGTAATTAACTGCATGAAATCACCATCAGTATCACGCCCTAGCGATAATAATAATTCTCTACTTGTGGCGATCGCACCGTATTCACTAGCAAAATTACCTTCATGGACATTCTGCCACAACTGCACATCGCCCCAATGACGCATAGGATTACAAAATACTATGTATTCACCCGGTGGATAACTACCGGCACAAAATCTCTTTTCTCCTAACTGGTCATACTTTTCAAAATATTGATCAGGCATACACATCAACGAGAAAAATCTCACACCGGCGGAGGTAGCTAAAGTTTTCCACATTTCTCTAAACCGTTCCCGCAATTTCATGACAATGTACGGGTGCATCAGCATTACACCGTTTTTATCAGCAGAAATAACTTTGATACAGGTATCCACATAAGCCAAATCAGCTTCTAATTGATTAGAGTCAGTGACTGTAGCCTCTAATTGATCTAATTCTGACTTGAGAAATTCTGACAAAATCTTGACATCATTCCAACAGGACGCTAATTTCTGACATTTATTTTCTAATTTACTGATTATTCCATCAGCAATTAAAGTATCCCAAGAAATCCACTGCCACAACATCCAGCCTGGTTTCGCCACACGCTCCTCCGCCTCAAATACTACGCCAAATAATACCTTCCCCTGATGGGGTCCTAATTCAGGTTTTTTTCCTTTGAAACAACTGAGCGGTATTACTAAATCATATTCAGTGCTGTCTAACTCCGAGCTATAGGATAAAGTGCCTTTGGCTATCCACTGTTTGAATAGCCCTAATCTGAATTGTAAAGAAGTATTACCGCCCAATAATTGATGAACAGCTAAAGATATTTTGCCGTGGCAATCCCCGGTTTTCCAATTCCTGCCGTTAATAGCATCGTCTTCTGGTTCACCCGTTTCAGGATTACGGCGTTCATCGTCCACAACTAAATAAGTTAGTTCACGATATAAAAGGCGATCGCACCCGGTATGAGCTACGGAACCATAAATAATTCGTTTCCACTCGTCTTTACCATCCCCAAAATAATAACCACCAATTGGTTTCTGATTGAATAGGAAACGTCCGTGAGTTCGGGAACCAGAAGCCATATCTAACTTATATGATGTTTTAGCCCCTTCTGGTGTAAACGCATTAAGCAGTTGATATTCTTCTATTGGCGTGTCTTTAGGAATTTCGCCGGTGGCTAATTCTCTATCGGGAGCCAACGCACCTAATAAAGTATTCCTAATCGCTACAACTTGACCAGGCAACCAATCTTGATTAACGCAATCCCATACACCCGTTGCAGTGTAGGTCACTAACTGTCCTTCCGTTTCAGAAATAACGGTTTTTTGACTGACTGTTGATGGCATAAAAATATTGTTTTTTTCTTTGCATTGTAACATCAAAACCTATATAAATCAACCTTTTTCACAATTATTTTTTATTGAAAAAATCTTGATTTTGTGCTAATTTTAGAAATAAATATTTAACTCTTTAATATGCCATGACATTTATATTAAGAGATTATCAAGAAGAGCTGGTCACTAATGTACATCAGCAGTTCAAGACTTTTAACCGAGTTTTATTACAAGCTCCTACCGGCTCCGGTAAATCTATCTTGGCGATCGCCATTATTAAACATTTCCATCAACAGCATGATAGGCCGGTAGTTTTACTCGTCCATAAAGAAGAATTAATTAGACAATGGGCAAAACATTTTCAAACTCATTTTCAAGAATATCGCCTGGGAATAATTGCTGATAAATCTCGCTATAAACGACCGGACCCAAGCAACCCGCCTGAATTATTAATAGTCAGTGTTCCCACGGTTAATCGGTGGCGACAGGAACTGATTGAGCAACATTTACCTGATGTGTCGTTGATGATTGTGGATGAAGCTCACCATAGTCACGCCCCTAGTTATGCCAAATTATTTGAGAGATATAAAGATTCATCTATTCTAGGCCTAACTGCTACACCACAAAGACTTGATGGTAAAGGACTTGATGTATTAAGTAATGATATTGAGGGCTTTCAGGTATTAATACCCGGACCACAATCTAAGGAGCTGATTGAGAAACAAGCTCTGAGTGATTACAAAATTTATGTGGCTGATGGCTATGTAAAAATGGCTGGTCGTCAGTGTAAGAAAACCGGCGGTGATTATGACCAGAAGGCTGTTAGTAAAATTGTTGCCGATAGTCTGGCTTGTGAGGATATTGTTAGAGAATGGCAAAAAATCGCTGATGGTAAAAGAACAGTTGTTTATCCGGTCAGTGTGGAATATTCTAAAAAGTTGGCTGCTGAATTTAATGAGAAAATCCGCCCTGGTATTGCTTTTCACATTGACGCTAATACTCCTGCCGGTGAACGCCAGGAAGCGATCGCTAAATTTACCGCCGGTGAAATATTATTACTATGCCAACACAGTATTGTAATTGAAGGTGTTGATATACCTGAAATCGAGTGTGTAGTATTTGCTAGACCGACAGCTTCTTTGGTTGTCTGGTTTCAGGCTATCGGGCGGGCTTTACGTCAATCAGCCGGTAAAGAACACGCTCTGATTTTAGATTGCACAGATAATCATCAACGGTTGCCCCTACCAAAAGATCATATTGAGTGGTTTCTGGAGGGTGATGCTAAAGCTATTCTGGAAAGTGGCATAAATGGTGTAGTTGATGAAGAAGAAGAACTGGAAAAGAACGCCCGTATGTTTGAATTTGGGCATGGTGAATTAATAGAATTGCCAGAGGATACTTTACCAGTGCAGACTACTGAAGTCAATTTACCGGATGATATGAATAACCTGGATGCTATTAAAGATTACATTGAGAAAATGAAGTCCTACGCTGAATACAAACGCTACAAACCTATTTGGGTTATCTACAATATGCAGGATAGACTGATTGCCAAAGGCATTGCACCATCAACACTTCAAATCAAATCTATTAAACAAATATTTGAGTCATTACAAGATTGGTTTAGTGGTAAAAGTCTGGAACTATGGCTTAAATCTTGTCTAGCTAAAGAAAAACTACTTCGTAACGCCAAATCTCCTAATTACCATTTTGAAACAGCGTTGAAAAATAAAGTTATTGAAAAGCAACACTTAGGCGATTATTCAGCCTGGGATGAACCTGCTACAAGTAATATTTGGGGTTGACTACACAGCTTCACAACACCAACACAATTTATTAGGCGATCGCTCTCTTCACCAGGGCGATCGCTTTTTTATTCCTACCGAGGGCCATCACTACTCAGGGCGATCGCTAAATTAATCACGGCCATCCTAAGAGCAATGGCCTAACCAACCATGGCCGATGATAAAAATTCACAAATGTATTTATGACTTACTAATACAATTGTGAACATTTACTTTTACTAGGGTTAAACTATTGCTGTATATATATCCTGGTTAATTACCACGGTTAATCTATGGCCCTGAATAGAATGTCCCCTATAAATATTTTTTTGATAGTGGCCTGCGTTTATCGGTATTTTGCCAGAAGTTGACAATATTTTTGTCAAAAGTCTAGGTTGATGGCGATCGCCTTAGTAAAAATCTAAAAAAATTTCCAAAATTCTCTCTGAGTCAGCGTTACAGCCGAAAAATTCGCATGAAAACTGACCCCTACGATTTGGAGTTAAAAATTTATTTAATTAGCCGGTTTTTGTCTGGTGAAGTTCACCCCGTTGACAGCGGTTCCGGTGGTGGCGATAACCATCCATAACTTGATGCTTGCTGGAGCAGTTTATCTAATGCTTTCTTACCGACCATGCAGAGGAATATTCCTAATAATTTCCAGCGGTCTTTGATGTCTAAGGTAGCAACCATATTGACTGCCTCCTCATATTTATAGTTAGAGGTGATATTAATAGTGTCAGTGATTACCACCTCCTGGGAAGTCACCTTTTTTTGATAATCCTCTAAATTATTGAATAAATATTCAGCTATATGCCGTTGTTCATCAGGCAATTCCTCAATAGA
>Ga0209575_10000186_pt1 | contig 62422 bp, 85 predicted proteins | sample Medcelwee11metaG_FD_187172 | JGI IMG/M metagenome (GOLD analysis project Ga0209575, IMG submission 187172) | Freshwater pond sediment microbial communities from the University of Edinburgh, under environmental carbon perturbations - Medium... | ecosystem: Environmental > Aquatic > Freshwater >...
AGTCGACGAGTTTACACCAAAAAAAAAAAACGAATAGCTCTGCGGTGTTTCCTCAGCTCGTCGGCGAGACGTATGAGAAGAACATAACAAGGCCTACAAGGCAGACGTCATGTACATCGACGACAGAGGGTGGAAGTCCCTCGCTTATAATCACAGAGGTATAAAGATGGACAAATGTGATCATAAAATTAACGATGAGTTAGCTTATGAGAGAATAGATGACGCTTGCACTACAGACAGGGGAGCATTCGGTGGTGTGTGGTTTAGGTGTAAGAAGTGTGAAGCAGATATATCAGAACTTGTAGAATTTATGTTTGAAAGCATGAGCATGAACAATGATTTGTTGAATTACTATTTAGATGAAGACGAGTACGAAGATGTGAAGGAGGCGAGATGACGATGATACATGTAAGAAGAGTAGCAGATTTAACGTACGGTGAACTGACCAGCGTCACAGTAGGCATGTGCACTACAAGAATTATACCTGTTAAATTGGCAGGTTTTCCATTTCAGACAGGAACTATGTACAGATTTTCAGCCAACACAGTGCCAATATCTTTAGCATCGCTAGACATCTCGTTTGACAGTGAAAAAGCAGCAATAAAGTATTTTTTGATGAGTGTTCTCACGCATTTCGAAGCGCTCAAGAATGAAGTAGCACGTGCAGTTAAAGACAAGAAAGAAACCGAAGAAGGCGTAGCGTCTGTAGATGAGATGTTAAATGTTATTGGAGACATAGGAAGCAGCAACGAAGCAAGAGAAGCTAGGTTGAAGATGGTGTTGTTTGTCGTTCAATATGTTCTTGTTGACTTAAAAGTTTCAGGATTAAAGATAGGAGAGTACTCAGAGTTATTCGAGAAAAAGATAGAAGAGCACATAGAATCACTTAAATCAAAGAAGAGTAAGGCGCAATAAGATGGAAGATAAAACAGCGTACATTGTGACTAGGAACAAACGTAGAGGTAAAATATCGCCTGTTCCACCGTATCCAGGAGAGTTAGCTACAAGACTCTTCAACGACATGAGTTACGTTAAGCAAGGTGTGCAGTTCATGCCGAATCCTGCGTGGGGACACGTGAAGTTGTACAACGCAGCAGCAGGGACCTTTCCGTGGGGTTTCTTGAATAGAGTGTGCAACATTATGAAAGTACTTGGAGCAGAATACGAAGTTAAGAATAGACTTATACTGAACTGTGATAACTTTGACAGTGAGGTTCTTAGGGATTACCAGAAAGATGCAGTGAGAGCTCTTATAGCTAACGACGGAGGTATAATTTCAGTGCCTACAGGTGGTGGAAAGACGATAATGATGATGGAGCTACTCAGAAAGCTTGAGAAACAAGGTTCTAAATTTTTAGTAGTTGTTCCTACGATAGACATCAAGAACCAGTGGGAGAGTCACAAGTTGAAGTCTCTCACTGTCGCTACGTACCAGAGCATCAAGACTAAGAGTGCGTTAGAAGGGTACAGAGTTGTAATATTTGACGAGTGTCACCACGTAGCGTCAAAAGTGTTATATAGGATAGCTATGGCGTGCGACGAGAGTGTATTGATAGGTTGTTCAGCGACAGTGAAACGCGAAGACGGTGAAGACTTAAAGATAGAAGCAGCTATAGGAAATATCGTGTACAAGATCGAGCGCAGGAAACTCATCGACGAAGGTTGGTTGTGTGACGCAGTAGTCAAGTACGTCAAGCTAGAGGAGCCAGCGCAACTTCAACTCGATTATCAAGAAGCTTACGAAAAGTTTGTCGTCAACAACAAAGAGCGCAACAATAAAGTAGTTGAAATCGCTAAACTAGAGTGTGTAGACAGACAAGTTCTCGTTCTTGTGCAGAGGATAGAGCACGGAGAGATGCTATTGGACAGGTTGAAAGAACACAATGCATGTTTTTTCAATGGTCAGTTGCCGAGAAAGGAGAGAGAGCAGATGTTCGAAAACATAAAGTCTATGAAACACAGAATAGTCATAGCAACGTCTATATTTGACGAAGGTGTCGACGTTCACACGTTCGGAGTGTTAGTGTTAGCAGTTGGCGGTAGGAGCAGCATAAAAGTCGCTCAGAGAGTAGGTAGGTTGTTGAGAATGCACGAAGGAAAACAGAAAGCTACTGTGTACGACTTCGTCGACAACTACAAGTGGCTAAAACAGCACTACGTAATGAGAAGGCAGTTGTTAGCGAAAGATTTTGAAGTTAAAGATGTGGGGGATAAGTATGAGTGAATTTTCGACTAGTAGAAAGGGCAAGAGCGAAGAGGCCTCGTTTAAGAAGATGTTAGACAAAGCTAAGTGTTTTGTGTACAGAGTTCCAGATCATGCCAGCGGACTTAAGAGAAAAGCAGCAGCTGATTTTTTAGCTGTGAAGTCAGGCAACAGCTACATGTTTGAAGTAAAACGAGTGTCAGGAAAGGCGTTTAATTTCAGCACTCTTAAAGACCACCAAGCAGTAGCTCTTCGACAACACGTTGAAAAAGGAGGAGGTTTGAGTTTTATAGTACTATTTTATGGAAAGGAAGTACTATTGTTACACATAGATGATTACATGCACATGAGAGACACTACAGAGTTGAAGAGCGTGTCGTTCGATGCGCTTAGAGAAGTAGCTACAATAGCTGAAAAATTTTTTAAGGAGGAATTTGTATGAGTAACACGATATACTTCCCTCGTTGGATGGAAGTGCTAGTGAGAGTAGGAGAAGGAAGCAACATGCACCAAGTAGCTGTAGAACTGCAGTCTAGCTACTCACAAGTGTTCAGCATCATGAGAGATTTAGAGAAGATAGGATACTGCACTTCTAGGCGCGTTGGTAGAGCTAGAGTTTGGAACTTTACTGACAAGGGTAAGGAGGTCAAGAATATCATAGGGCTCTTGAACTTGAAGGTTCCTAGCGCTACGAAGGAAGGAAGAAGGCAGCTAGAAGCAGGAGAAGTAGACATGTGAACCGAGGCTTATTTATATACTATACGATATAAATATTTATATACTAGTTATACTATCTATAGTATATGAGACCGTGAGTCTCGGAGGAAACACAGACTTGAAGGACGTACTCAAGAATGCAGGGACTGTACAGGTGATGGGGTAATAAGTCTAATTAAAAAACGGTGATGAAAAATGCGATATATGAAAAACAAGGAAGGACAAGTGTTTGAGATAACAGATTTAGATTATTTTTATGATTCGCATCCAGGTGAATATCTACGGCCAGCAACGTATGCTGAATATAGCACTGACGTGAATAAACAACGTAGTGGTGAAGTAGCGCAGACTATACATTATGAACAAGAGATTAATAAGTGTATAGACGAGATGTATTTACCAAGTGGTATAAGCGAAGACATGAAACGTTTAATAAGAAACGATATACACTATCGTATAAGAAAGGTGATGAACAATGTTACGGCCATGTAAGAGTTTAATAGTTGCGCAGACGTTGTTGCAGACAATCAACTGTCAATTGACAGACGCAATGTTTGACAAAGAGGCCAGTTGGCAAACAAAGCTAGCTAAATCAGCAGTTTGGGTTGAGTGTTTCGACAACTGCCGTGAGCAAGGACACGTAATAATAGTGTGGAACGAAGACCCTCCTTTACGAATAGCGTTCGCTGAGAATAGAAATAGCGATGATATTGTTATCTATTGCTACAGACAGACTGGCTTTGGAAACAACTCACCAAGAAATCCAGAAGATTGGAATGGTGTAAAGTATTTTGGTTATGGCCAATACCAACAAGCTGCAGATTATGTAATCGGCAGAATGAGAACGGAACTAGGTGGACAATGATAGAGAAGGCGCTTCGTGGTGGGAACTCACCCCCTTACCACGATGATGACCTTCTTCGCTACGAAGGAGTTGACTTGAGGATAAGGTTAAACAGTTCATATTTTGTGTTTAACCTTTTAAACACTCTTCAGTCTCGAGAGGAGTGGGCTAGACCCACAGAAGCGTGAGCTCGAACAAGTTAAACACTTTATGTAAAGTGTTTAATCTAAACACGATAGAGGGTGCAGCGGTGGAAGAAGTTGAACAATGAGAGGTAGTCGTATGAAAATAGAAGAGCACGTTGGAAAAATAGTGTCGCTCATACTACAAGAAGACGGCACGACTACAGCAACGCTAGTGTTTGAATCTGCTAATATTTTACATTTAGGACTGTGTGAAGTGTCTCAGAAGCACGAGTGTACGTGCGCTTGTAGCAACGTCGATATTAAAGAGCAGTCAAACACTGTAGAAAAAGCAACAGTATGTGACATACGACTTATTAAAGACGAGTTTAATAAGATAATGTTAGAATATGTGACGGAATGTAATCGTCTAGGAATGAAACATGATTTTGTTGGAATATCTGTAGCTTATAGCATGTCGTACCAAACAACGTATTCAACTCTTAGCACTATATGTAAGAAGAATGGAATATCTAAGAAAATGAGACTAAGAGGAGACGCTTTAAAGTTTAACGATTTTTTGATGTACAAGAGAGAAAAAGAGAACAGCGAGTCGAATAAAGAGCTGAAGGTAGAGAGCGCGACCGAAGAAGTAGGACAAGAAGAAGAGGGTAAAGTAGTCGTAGCAGAAAGAGTAGTTGATACTTTGGATTCGCTAGATAAATTAAGAGCTTCTGGTAGTGTAATCGATTGTCCTTTTCTCAACCAGTATGGAAGTTATAAGTTCGAGGAACTTGTGAGGTACGCGCACTTCAATAAAGAAAGAATAACATACGGAGACGCACTGAGAGGACTCCAGCGAAAAGATGGAAGCAAGAAGTGGAACACTTTAGAGTGGAACAAGTTGTGTGATTGGTTCGTCGAAGAATGGACAGTGCTACAAGACGCGTTATGTTTGAAACAGTGTAAAATTAGTACTCCTATTGCGTACGCCGGCAATAAGTGCATAGAGTTTGATAGAACTGCTGAGGTTTTTTGCAGCGACAGAGATAGGATGTTCAAAGATAAACCTACATTTAAAGCAAAAAAGAGGTGTTTTTATTGTAACAAAGACTTTTTCACTGACGATGAAAAGAAGGCTAGACGCGCAGGACATAACATTTGTGCGTTGTGTTTTAAGAAGCACACTAATGAGAAGCCCAAGTATTCAGAGCTAGTAGCATCTGAAGGTCCATTCTTAGAAGGAGGAGAGGAGCATGTCGAACGAGCTGACAACAACGACTAGAGAATTGAGAACACAGTACACTGACAGTCAGCACGTGTTGACTTTTAGAAAGATAGAAGTGTTGTTTAACGCTGCGAAGAACCTCAGAGATAAGCTGATACTCGAGAGTGCGTACTATCCAGCGCTTAGAAGGTTTGAAATTGCAAAGCTTCGTGTAGAAGACCTTAAGTTTGAAGAAGAAGTTATAGAAGTTGTAGGAAAAGGTAATAAGCTAGCACAGATTCCAGTAGGCAGCGTGTATCCGGTGTATATGAACGACATGAGGATGTACGTGAATTTTTTGAGGCGTAAGTCTGGTTACGTGTTTGGCAACAATAGACCTATGTCTGTGAGCAGGGTAAACCAAGTGTTCAACGACGCAGCAGAGCGTTGTAAGTTGCAGCATCCAAACGCTAAGCCTAAGAACGTGTTCGACAGACACGAGAGAACTGCGCACAAAGTCCAAAGGAAGATAAATCCACACTTGTTGCGTCACTCGCAGGCTAGACACCTCAAAGACATGAAGTTTCCTATAGAGTTTATAAAAAATTACATGCGGCACACTAAGACTGAGACTACAGTCGACATGTACGGCACGCCAGACATAGAGTGGATGAAAGATGTAGGAAGAAAGATGATGGGTCTGTTGGACGACGAGAGGCGATAGCATGAGTAACGAAAACTTTGATAAATTGTGTCCTTTTTGTGGCAAAAAAATTTCAGGTGACTTAGAACTTCAAGAGTGTATGTCTTGTGGTGCTACAGAGGACGAGATGTATTGGTTGTGGAGTACAGAAGGTGAGTAGAGGAACAATTTTAGCATTGTTGTACAGTGAAAGAGTGACAGCGTTGTATTATATACTTTACTATATAAATATTTATATACTAGATATACTTTACACAGCGTATGAGACAGACATTGAGTCTCGGAGGAAACACTATGGAGAGAGTTTGTAAGATTTGCAAAAAAAAGTACGATCCTGAAGAAGACGGCAGAGGAGATGAAGTCGACTGTGGTTTTTGTTTTGACTGCGACTTAGAAGAACTTGAGAGGTTAGACAATGAACAACTTTAGATACTTCAAGATAACAGCCGACAAGAACGTCGTGACGTTTGAGCACGTGCACGCAGAGGCTAAGAAGTTGCGAGGCGTTGCAACGTTAGACGCTGTGTCCGGTGTCACGACTGTCAACGGCAAGTATAAGAACCTCATAGGGTATTTCGCAGGGTACTACGTCAAGAAATATTCTTATTGTGACATAAGAAACAGACTGAACATGAAGAGCGATTTGTACGAAATACAAGAAGCATGGGTTAGAGACTTGCTTGTCAGAGATATAGTAGACTCTTTTTCGTGTGTGAGCAAAATAAATAGCACTAGTCTTGGAGTCATGCTTAAACACTATATATCTATGAAAAATTTTATAGATTGGAGGCAAGCAGGATATAATATCGATAGCGCCACAGACTTGACGATGAGTATGTTCACTAAAGAGACTAGAACAGTGCTTAAAGATTCAAGAGTAGACGTGTCAGAGCTCGACGTTACATCAGAGACAATTAAAGATTTTAATGATTTTGTGCTGTGTTGCGTCAATGAAAAAGTGCCGCATGGAGTCGACAGGTACGTCGACAACAAGTGGGCAAATTGGTGTGATTTGTTTGAAGAGTTTAGCAAAATAATAACGCTAAAGAGACACGGATACACGTACTCTGCGTTGTTGAGGTATATGTTCAACTATGTGACTATATACGAGAATCTGGCTGTCAGCACAGCGCTTAACGAACTAAAAGATTATGCTGACATGCACATGCAGATGGGAGTTACAGATTACAAGAAGTATCCGAAGTACTTAAAATCGATGCACGACATCGCTGCAAGAGAATTTAGTAGCTTTAAGAAATCGTATGATGAACGTAGGTTTAGAGATAGGGTGCGAGTAGAACTCGACTATTATTCTGACGAATTTTTAGTCGCAGCACCTTGTAGCACAGACGAAGTTAAAGATGAAGGAAAACAGCTAGGTCACTGCGTAGGTTCTTACATCGACAGGATAGTAGAAGGTAAGACGCAGATATTGTTCCTTAGAACAGACGTCGACAAGAGCAGAGTGACATTAGAAGTTAGAGACGACGTTCTAATACAAGCGAGAGGAGCTTCGAACAGAGAGCCTACAAAAGAAGAACGTGAAATGATTGAAAAGTATGCAGTTGCTAGGAATCTAGCAGTGAGAATTTGATAACTAGGAGGATGCAAAAATGAGCAGTAAAAAAACGAACAGTAAAAAGAGCATAAAGCCGAAGAAGAAGAGCACAAAGATGTCAGCGAAAATGAAGCCGGCAGCGAAGAAGAGCGTCGTTGTTAAGAAGAAACTAGTAGCGAAAGACGAGAGAATAGTACCTATAGTCACAGCGCAGAAAGAACCTGTTAACGTCGAGAGGTTCGAAGTGACAAACCACCAGACAGGACTAGTTTGCGTGTTCAGAAGGTCAGACCTCGTGAACCTTTTAGAAGCGCTCGACAAGTCTAGGGCAGTGAGTATAGGAGTAGACATAGTCAAAGCACACTGACTACGAGGTTCGACAGTGGACTACGTAAAACCTAAGTGTGATGCGTTTGAAATAAACGTCAAAGTATCTAACTTAGAAGTCATAGCGAAGATAGCAGACAGCTACGCTAAAAACGCAGACTCGCGCGTGTTTGTAGACGGCGATAAGTTGAAGTACGTAGGAGACGATAAATACGTGCGATACGTTGTCGAAGAAGTAGAAAACGTGTTAGTCTATTCGGCGAGAAAGCGTACGAATAAGGAAGAAATCAAATGATAATCAGTGGCGGCAAAGGCAGAAAGGTAGGATGCTCGGCAGTACCTATCCTTTCTCCTGCCGAGGCCACCTTTTCAATGACGAGGTGAGATGATGCATAACCATTGGGCTGTACAAGGTGAAGAAAATGGTAAGTGGAGTACTTATCAAAAAATAAGCGAGGATTGTGTTTTTTTAGCAGTATTCAAAGTGAAAGAAGATGCTGAAAGATTCATTAGATTAAAAAATCTGTCTCATAGGCATAATCGTATCGTGAAGCTGGTGGTGGAAGAATGAGAAATGCTAAAACAGAATTTATGGAACAGATTAAATACCACGGAAACCCGGTCTGTGCGAAAGTAATGGTGGCTCGTTTTTATAAGACAATAAATTGTATGATTTTGCAAGAAGGATACTCAGAACAAGAGTATGACAATTTCATTAAATCTCTGGATTTTGATTACGATTCAGGATATGGCGGTCAGGAACTATTCGGAATAATCCTTTTCAAAGACAGTTATTCTGATCGAGGCGAATATGACGGTTCAGAATGGTGGGCAAATCATAAGATGCCTACACCCCAAGAAGTAATGAACTTTAAGGTGGATGAATGAAATTTATAGATTTGATTAGGAATCTGGTGTCCAGTATTATGTGTGTGACTTTGATTTTAAGTTTTACTTCCATATTAATGATAGGGGCCAAAAGTATGGAAATACATCTGTCAAATTTAAATAAAATAATTTGGTTTATCTTCATCTTTATAACTTCGTTTACTATAAGCTCAGAATTTATAGATAGAGAGTGGAAAAGATGAAACTCTGGGTCAACAAATACGAATTAGCATGGTCTAAAAAGATGCAGGAAGAAGGAAAAACTCGTTCACTAAAATGTTCAACATTCAAAACAGAAGATGAAGATATCGAAGTTGAATTTAAGGAGACGGGACAATGAAACGATATTGTTCATGTCATAATAAAGAAATAATTGAAAGTGATATGATAGATGGTTCATTAGAGTGTTATTGTCCAATAAATGATGAACCATGTGATACAGTGGTGCGTGAAAAATGATGGAGGCAGGGTGATAAAGATAGCAAATAAGAAAAAAGAAAAAAGAATATGACGCTTTTGCAGATATCAAGGATAAATGTTGGGGCTGCGGAAAAGTGACCAAAGTGATGGCAGGTCTTGGTTTGTGTAAAGATTGCCAAAGACAATACTAATACAATGATTAATCACGCTCGTATCCCGGCAGTTCCCATTCCCTTGCCTAATTTGCAAAATCGGCTAAAAAGGGACGGCACGGGTTTGCCGTTAGTTGGGTAACGTCAACCTAAGCGACCAACATACCCATTCATAGTCAAAGAGGAAAACATGATGGAAAAAGAAGAACTTAAAAATAGATATTATGGCTGTGCTTGTGGATTGTTGTTCAAAGAACGTAAAAACTTTATCCGTCATAGAATGTCGGCAAGAAAAGATACCAGACACATACGTCATAAATGTGTTAGAATATTTATATGGTTAGGAAAATAAAAAATATAAAAAAAATAAAGGTGAAAGAAATGACATCGCATGATATCCGGATAAGTGTTGAGCATTATATCAACGGAGGATTTGGAGTGATCGGAGAACACTTTGAAGTGATGGGAATTACTGAACTGAAACAGGTTGAAAAATATATAAGAGAAATCATGCTTAAAGAGTTAGGGTTGATTAAGTTAAACGAGGAAAAATGAAAACCGCAGAAGAGTTCTTCGAGGAATGGGTAATTAAAGAAAACATAAACAGATACACTTTGAGTTATAGTTTAACCAAAAAAGCGTTCCTCGCCGGATACAAGCACGGCCAGAACATGGAGCAAAAATGAACCTGAGTAAATATCTTATCGTAGTCGATGAGTATAAGCGACCAATTTATGCAGACGAGTTTATTGATTCTCGTTATCTTAAACCCGTGACAGAAATAAAGGTAGTAGGCACTCTTCACCATCGTCACCTTAGGCAACTAAATGTTTTTGAAAAGTTTTTGGTTTGTGTAGGGATCAACCCCTTAGGATTAATTGTAAGCGAGGAGAAAGCAATGAGCACCGAAATAAAATTAATTTGTAGGGAGTGTGGAAACAACTCTTTTTATCAGATTAGAGAGGAAGGTGTGCCTGGAACGTATGATGAGTGTGTAGAGTGTGGTTCACGAAGAGCAGCAGTAGACCCAAAGGGTGTAGTACAATGATACTCACAGACGCAGAAAAAATTAGAATTTTGAGTGATATTCCTACTGGTAGATATAGCACTATGGCTGTTGGTGACGGGTTAGATTCATTTATGAAAAAAATAGGACTATCTGAGTTTACTAATCCGGATTATTATAGATTATCAACAAGACAGATGTCTATGATACTCAGCGTGCTGGAAATGATGGAATTGAAAATAAACGTAGGGGATGAACAAATGACAGAACCTATAATGATATGTGATACCTGCGGATACAGGACAAAGAATTCAGGATTAAAGTGCCCTTTTTGTGGTAGACCCCTGACCGAGTATTTGAGACGAAGAGTGGTGAAAGGATGAAAAAAAAAGAGTGTCATTATTGGCCATTTGTAACTATTGTGGTGCTTTTGTTAGTGCTAGTAGGCGTGCAATCTGTGACAAAGTCTAGAAATGAGGTAATGTCCGTTACTATGTCATCTAAGCTTTTAAATAATCATACTGATGTTTATCTGCTATCGGCGACGGACGAGCTGGATGTTAGGAACGTGTTATATAACACTAAGTACAAAGTGTCGTACGATGGGGTGTACATAGGAGAGTGGAACGCTACTAAGCACGAGATAGTATCTATTATTGCTTCTAGCCAGTTTGAGGGTACCGCTATAGTAAACACCACCAATGAGAGTTTAGTATTTGTTCCAGGTCACAGCGCGGTGACGCTGGTAGGAGCAAACGGCACTCCGTACCACGTTGTTTATGAATTTGAAGTAAAAGACGAGCCAGCGCAGTATATAGCACCTACCCTTCCAGTGCCCGGTGAAGCAGGTGTTAGGTACTATGTGGAGTACGACTACCTGCATTTTACAGGGGTTAATTGGACGGTATCCTCATCTCCGTTTTTAGAGCAGTGGTTCACTTTAGGGGTGTTAGACCACACAGCTAGGTTTACACATGTGTGCTGTCAAAGTGATGAGCCATATTTGAGAGTAGAGTTTGTAGACCAAGAGTATACATCTACTCTAGACACTGAGTATCCTATGGTGCCGTACTGCTACGGTGAAGCATATATTATACCGAGAGGTAAGTTCGGTAGGTCAGAGGTAGAATTTATGGTCATAACTGACGATGTTTATAATAACGTCGTTTTAGAGTGCGTGTTGCTAGATGTGGATTTTTACATGGATAGGAATGGAGCTATAGTTGAGGGTTTTTTTGATGACAGTTGGAAAGATTTAGGTCAGAAGAATCCTTGGTTTAATATAACGTTTGTGCAGGAGGGGAAATGAATGTACGTAAAAAGCAAAACTAAAATAAAAGCATTACCGGTCAGTAATTTTGATATTGCTGGATATAACATACCGGAAGATGTTATTTATTACGACAAAGCTCTTGACAATTATCCAGAGCTTAGAGAGATGATACTAGATCACGAGTTATACCACGCTATTCACAAAGATAAGATATGGAGACATATCTATGTCGATATACGAGACATTGCTATTATGTTCAGATACGATTTTTTCAGGTACAACATCGTCGAAGAACACGTGAAAATAAAGGATAAGCAATTCATACTTTTGTATTATTATCAAATATTTGGCATCATCAGAATCGTGTTTCAATTTCCAATAAGTCTGATGGGGTTTATTTACAATACAGGAAGGTATGTTTGGATAAAGGTAAAAGAACCGAGGAAAACAAAATGAACACTGAAATAAAACCTTACGAATTTTGGATAATAGCAGGCACCATAGTAATGACTCTCGTGTTATCTATTATTAACCAACTCACTAGGTTAGATTACTCAAGGCCTGTATTTTATTTTTACGGTTTAGGTCTTCGGTTTAGTATAAATCATACTATTATGAGTGGTAAAACAACACCTGTCTTGAGTTGGTATGCTGTAATCGGTATATTAATTTCGCTTTTAGGTATTATGTATTTAGTGTATTTATATGGCAAATATTATGGTAAAAATAAGATGTAGTTATTTCAGACTTTAAAGAATGCAATAGGGTGTATAAGCATGAGCATAGACGAAGAGATAAAAGACTTGCAGCAAACTGCTGACATGTTGAACATTGATTACGCTGCTAGTGTGTTGTACGGTGTATACAGCACACAGTACCAGCTGTTTAAGAAGAGCGAGAGCAGCGTAAGACAGTCTGACTATGCTTTTGAGTGTATGAATTGTTTACTTGAAATATTGAATAGGCATTATGGAAAAGGTGGCGGTGGCAGATGGAAAGGGCATCATTTTTAGTCACAGCAGTTTTAAATTTCCATCTAACAACAAGTGCGAGAAGTAAGCAGCGCAACACGCTAAAAAAAGTTTTATATCGATGAGCAAAAGTGGTGACAATAACAAGATTCCTCCAGTAAAAGAGTGCATAGAGCCATGGTGCACTGACAACGACACTATTAAACCGTAGATTATAGACACTGCGCACGCGAATGCAAATACGAGATGTTCAGTGTATAAAAACATTAGAGCAGTTGTAATTGTCGCTATAGACATGAAGCCATAGAACATTCTTCTTATGACGCTGTGTACGCTGTCAATGTCAGGTAATAACGATGCTATGAACACGAATGGCACATAGAGCAGAAATTTCATGTCGTCTAAGCTTAAAATCATTGTCTCTCTTGCTAAGAAGTAAAATATAGTTGAATACACTATGCCTAGCAACGCGTGAGATTTCCAATTAGCCATGTTAGTTCCAGATGTCAGCAGACTCGTTGACAGTCTTGAAATCCATTTTTGCTAAGTCTACGATTAAAAAAGTGTCGTATTCTTTAGATCCAGAGTATTTTAGAGGAACTTTAGACAGACAATGATTAGCAGAAGTGTTACACGACACTTGAGAGTCAAATCCTAAGCTTTGCATCAAAGAGGTGAACAACACAGCAGTGTTTTTGCAGTCTCCTCCGTTGTTAAGCACGTACAACGGTTCGTACAGTATCTTGTGTTTAGAAGTTGGCACGTACTTCACATCTTCTAACAGAGCGCTATACATAGAAGCAGCGTAACAGTACGGGTAATCTCCGCTGCACTTAGAAGTCAAGTCAAGAGCCACGCTGCGCAACTCGTCGTCGTGTTGCTTAGCGAATTCTGTGAAACTGTCAGACACGATAACGCTTTGCCTTTGTTCAAATAAGTTCGTGCCTACTGCTACATCGCTCAAAAGTGGCAAAAGTAAGTGCACCATTCCCAGTGCTGCTAGTATTGTGAGCACAAAAAACGCAGTAAAATCTCTAAATCTCATTTTTTCGCAGTGTCCACAATCTTTGCACCTATATTTTATCATTTCCATTTTGCACCTCAAGCGATAAAATAAAACGAGGTGACGATAGACTAGCGTCTTATCGTCACCACACGGCAGATTTCTACCTTTTCTTTGGCGGTTCTGGTATATCCATTCTTTCTTCAACGTTTACTACTTCAGTTTCTTCTACATCGCACTTCTCTACGCGAACGAAAGGTACGCTACCAAATTTGTCTAAGCAGTACGTCATGAAGTCGTACAACGCTTGTAATTCTTCTTTGTATCTAATTCTGTACTCTATAAGAACATAGTGTTCGTCGTCAAGTTTGCTGTTGTCTATGTTCTGTTTTATTTGTTTTATCTGCTCTTCTTGTTCGAAGTTTATCTTCTCGTTCTTCTTCTTCAACGCGTCTAAAACTCCCATCTTAGTTTACCTCCAGTTTTTCTTTCCAGTCTTCCCACTCAGTGTAGTTGACGGCTATTATCGTCTTCACGTCAATGCAGAACAATTCGTCGTACCTGCACATTTCTGTTGTCACTTTGCACATTACTCCGTTGTTGTCCCACCTTTGTGCAGTCTTCACTTCGAATATTTCAGTCATGTGCATTTCCATCTCTTTTTCTACTACTGATTTCATGTTTATGATTTCAGGGTACACTACTAGTCTGCCGTTGACAATATAATCTAAGTTGTTGCACACTATGTCATGTTTAAGTGCTATTTCTTGTTCAGCTAAGTAATTTTTACTTATTGTTGTCAAAACTACTACAGCAGCTATAGCAGCTACTAACAGTGCAACGATCATAGCAATCTCTACTATGTGAGTAAGTATTTTTCTTTTTATTTCCGACATCTGTCTTCACCTCTGTGCATTGATAAAATGTTTTAGTGTCCTACAGTACAGTCAAACGGAAATCCCGTCATCCACTGAGTCTTTCCTTTTACTATGAGCCATTGATAAGTGTACGACCTCTCGTCGACGTACAGTTTCGGTCTGTCCTCGCGCGTGTTTGACAATAGATTGTACGCTTCTTGTGGCATCTTGTTGCGCAGCGCTGTAGGATTTTCAGTGTAGCTTATTATTTTAGTGGTGCATCCGTCGATGAGTTTTGACGCTATTGCGTTAGGGTCAGGGCTTTGTACTATGAATACAGTGTCGACACCCCAAGTTCTGAAATTATTCTGGCAATTAGAGATATTTCTCACTGCTAAGTTTATGCCGTCTTTGTTCAGTTTCGTAGCCTCAGTGCCAGCATAGTAGAACGAGTCGTCGAACACTATGAGTTTTTTAGTCACAGAGTGTGGACTTCGCATGTATTCTGCTTTGCCAATGTCTCTCACTTGGTCGAGTATTAGTCCGACGTCGGTGTTCATGAACACGCCGTCTCTGCTCAAGTAGTTGACTACTACTATATTTCCTTTATCCCATTCTTTCTTCAGCTTAAGTTTTTTGTTAGTTCCAAAGAATCCTGTACCAACTAAGTTGTTGAGAGCCGATATAGCAGCCTTTTCAGTAGCGAAGTGCAGGTTAGCTTTTTTGATTCCTTTGATGAGATTAGCGATATTTCGTTCTCCTTTGTTGATGAGCTGTACTACTACGTCAGCCGATTTGTCGCTGCACCCAAAGCTTTGCCAAATTTCTCTGTAGTTCAACAACTTCATGTCGGGTGAGTAGAAGTTTGTCTGACCTATGAGATGCGGGTAGTCACGCTCGATGTCAGCATAGATAAATTGTGGAGAGTACGACACTACTGGTAGTCTCTCGTTCTTGTCCTTGAAGTGGATTCTTCTGCCTTCTCCTGTTTTTCTAGCGTTCAACATTTCGTACGACTTCGGCTCGAAGAATAAGATTCTGTAATTTTGTTTGTGGAAGCCTTTTATCATGTTCTTCGTGAGCCTAGTCTTTCCAACGCCAGTAGTTGCGCAGATTAAGCAGTTGAACACGTTTCTTCTCTGTGCGCTACGAGTGTCTACTTCTAACGAAATGACTTCGTCGTCAGGCACTCTACCTCTAGTATAAGTGTCTACTCTTTTTCTGGCGAACAGCGGAATTTCTGCTCTGTCTTTCCAGTAGTCTTCGACCTTTTTAATCTCAAGGCCTAAGCACTCATCTATAAGGTCTTGGAACATTCTTCTTCCTTTGTTTTTTTTATTCTTTTGATGTATTCTTTCATCATTCTGACGCCTAAAGTATTAAGTTTGAACAGGTGTGCTTTTTGAAATCCTTGGTTGTTCTTAGAGCCTTTAGTCACGACGTCTACGAACAACGGTACTAGTTTCCACAGTGTCCTAGAGACTCTGCTGTACGACGTTTTTCCGCAGTGCTCTACCATCTCAGTCATCGTGAATAATCTGTCTACATTTTTGTACAATAGAGCGAGAACTTGGTAGTGTGTCTTGAGTTCGTTGTGTTGTACTCTAGTCCAGCATGTCCTGTTGTACCAGATTATCTTTTTGTCTATGTACTTGTCTATCTTTAACAAGTCGTCAGACTTTTTATCTTTAGCAACAGCATCAACAGTCGCAGTCTCAAGCGTTGTTTTCGTCTCCGTCTCTGTCATCATCACCACCATCTACAGCTTGTTCTACGTCAGCGAGTCCGTCGAAGTCGTTAATAGGTTTTTTCTTTATAATGCTCTTTATAGGTAAAAAGTCTCCAATAGATTTTTGGTCTTTTACTATGACAGGAGAAGTCATAGCTTCTAGGTCGTTAGTCAGCTCTTCTATTTTAGTGTTTTGTTTGTCTATGAGAGTGAACAACATTCTCAACAATTCTACACATCTAGAAAACACTATAGAGTTTTTGCTTCTTATTTCGCTAAGTAACTTAATAACTTCAATGTCAGTCTGGCCGACTCCGAACCACTCGCACTTTTCTTTGTACCAGACGATCCATTTTTCTACAGTGCAGTATTTCTCGTTAAGGCCTTCAGGGTTGCTCACTTCAATCTCGTAGAGGTCTTGCATAGATTTTATGCTGCGCAGTACTTTGTTAGCCTGTTCTACGATATACTCGTCAGTTGTATCCATCAGTCCATGTCACCTCCAAAGCCTGGACCGTATAGTCCGCCTCCGAATCCTCCTATACCTCCTTGGCCAAATCCAGAGAAGACTTGTTGGCGAGACTCTCCTACAAATTTGAATTCTTCTTTGACGCGTTCTCTGAACCTGTCTTTTTGTTCTCTGTCTAAGTTTATATTTCTAGCTTCAAAGTACTTGCGTTTCCAAATTTCAACTTCGTTTAGAGCGTTAGAAAGTTTGACTAGGAGCACAGGTGGCACGTCAGGAGCGTACGTCTCGTGTGTTCTTAAGTCTATCTTGACTCTGATTACTTCCCATCCTTGCACAATTTTGCCAGTGTCTAGTTTTTTTGGAGTACCTAGATAAGTGTCCGGGATGTGATTAGCTTCTATTTTTCCGCCGAATATACCTTTGTTGACCATCTTAATGGTGTGCTTTCCAGCGGAATCTTCAGGTATAAGAGGTTCTCCTTTTCTTATGAATATAGTAGACGCACCTTCGAATATGTACAGAGTTCTTTTTTTCATATTACCACCACACGTTCTCGTTGTAATAGTTTATAGCAAATCCTACTATTAAGACAGTGACAAGCGATAAGATAGTTATCCATTTGACTTTTGAAGTTTTAATATACTCTTCTTCGTACATACTTATAGTGTCGGTCTTATTGTTCAAGTCGTCTATCAACGGAGTGAGTTGTTCTTGCGTTTTTTTTGATATTTCTTCTAGTCTGGCGTCGTAAGACGTTCTAAGCGTTTCTATGTTTGCAGTGTTCTCATTTATGATTTTTTGTTGTTCTCTAGTCTCGCTTATGAGCGAGTTCACTGTCACTGGAATCTTTTTGATAGCGTCTACTATTGATTTGTCGTCTAGGTCAAGGACTGGCACTCTCTCAGTGTAGTTGACGTATTTTGTCACAGTGTTGTTGACTATGCGTTCCTGTGAAGCTTCTATTATTGCTTCGTACTGTTTGTTTGCAAATTGTTTAGTGAGGTCAGCGCAAGCTATTATTTCTTCTTTTGTGGCGTTAGGTTTGTTGCACATCTCAATCATGCGTAGGTACAGATCATCTTTGAATACTTCGTATGGTGCTTTGCAGTCTAGCACATGAATTTCAAACGTGACATTCGTGTTCTTGCTAACGCTGAAATCTATGATTTTTTTGTAGTTTCCAGGTGCGAGATTTTTTAGCGTCATGACGACGTCGGCTACTACAAATCCAGCAGAAGGAATAGTGAAATTGTCAGTTACTTTGAAGAACGAGTTGTCGAACGTAGTCTGAACGCGCTGTCCTTCTCTTCCAGAGATTACAATTTTTGGTTCTATTGTGATGTTCTTTGGAAGGTTGTAGTCACACTCGGAGTAGAAGTATCTGTTGTGGTCGACTACTACCGCAGTGGAGTCGTACCTAGTGTCATTCATAATTTCAAATTTAAACGTTAGATTTGTAGACATCGTCTTGTTAGGTCCTACGAGTTGCGTTATAGACGTGTAGTTTCCTGGTGGAGTCTTCCTAGGCACGCTCACGTTGATGTTGAGACGTTTGCTTATGTTTTCAAAGAACAAAAGTCTAGGTCCTACAGTGAAATTTTGGTACGTCACGTTAACGCTAAGGTTGATTGAGCCTACTATAGTAAGTTCTTTTACAGCCGTTATAGGAAGAGCAGTGTAGTTAGACTTATACTCGTATGTTTGTGCAGAGACGGCCGACGTTACTACGCACGCTACCAACGCTGCTAAAATTAAAAATTTCATTGTTTTTTCTCTGTTTTAGTGATAAGTATTACGAACTCGTGAGGTAGTTCCATGTCAATTGAAGTTTGTATAGTAGAAGTTTTTTCGACGTTAGCTCTGACTCTTTCTACGACAGAGTCGTGCACTCCTATGCATAATTTTTCTTCGCGTTGTCTAACTAATTCTACTCCTGCTAAGCGCTTCTTAGTAGATGGTTTTTTTAGCCATCTGCACAAGAAGTACATTTTAGAGTCTTCTATCTCGTATAATATTATCTTCTTCTCCATGGGTAATACCTTTTTTTAGGTCTGTTGGCATACTGCATCTGTTGATTAGGAACTTGCATGTTAGGTTCTTGTACTTGAGGAGCTTGGTGTTGTTGTGTGATAGAGTTCTCAAGCATTTGTTGTTGAAGTTCTAAAGCTTTTTCAGGACTCTTAGCGTGTAGCGCTTCTAACAGTCGTTCTTTAGGATCCTCTGGTCTGTACAACGGCCAGTCTCTGTCGAACTTGTAATTAGACATAGGACAGTCTCGTATTTTGTAATTTCCTCCTAGTATCCAGCTTCGTTTTTTACTCAACGAAGTTATGATAGAGTACACTCCAGGTGCATCTCCGCTTGTTATTTCTATCTGACATCTGTATATCCACTCGCTGTCCAGCGGTTGCAGTTCGCTTATTTTATAGAATGTGAAAGAATTTTTGTCAGGCTTGCCGTTGACCATGGTTATGTTGAATTTTTTGCTGAGGTGTATCATCAAGCACTCTTGTGCTTCGTCTACGTTCATGAAGTCTACACCTTTGTCTAAGTTGTTTTTAGAGACGATGTACGCTACTAGCGCTCCTATCCATAGCACTGTGAAGAACAGCACAGTGAACATGATAGTGCTAGCGCTGGTCAGTAAGTTGTCTTCGTACGAACAAGCTCTCTCTCCTCCAACTAACACTGCGGTCTCGTTAGAATTGCAGGTCTCGGCAAAATAGTAGCAAGATTTTAGCGTTTCGTCGTACATGTGGTCGTCGTTGCAGACTTCTACGTATAAGTTGTAGAAGTGCATTAACATTAGAATGAAACAAGCTCCTCCTGACACTACGGTGACTACGATAAAAAATGTTTTCATTTTCATCGTACCACCTCGCGCATTTTTGAGTTACCTCTTAAACACTTCTTCTAAAAGTTCTTCAGATTTTTGAACTATATTGTCGCTTATTGTGACAATTTTTCGTGACATTGTGCTACTAGGTGTCATCGACAAATGGTCAACATCGAACATCCAACCGTATTTTTTCATGAATTCTCCAGGGTCTTCTTCTAAAGACTTAGTCATAGAGTTCACAGTGTCGAATTTTCCTTCGTTCTCTACTATTTTTAACACAATTTGACCTTCTTTGCTCAGGTACATGTCTGGCCTTGACAGAATAAGGTATACGAATGCCCAAAAGTTACTGTCAGGTCTGCTCTTAAGTTCGTTCATTTTTCACCTTGTCGTAGTCTTTGAGCAGTTCGTCTAGCGCTTCGTCTTGAAGTTTGAAGCAGTTGACTTTTTGAAATTCTCGTAGCACGCTGTGAGCGTCGTTAGACACTGTGCAGTTGATGCGCTTCATCTCAGATAATTTTACATAACTATTATATAAATATTTATATCGTCAAGTATATACGTTTACGAGGACGCTGTCTTTTCCTCAAAGTACCGTCGAGAACGACAGCATTTGTTTAAATCTTGTCAAAAAGATTCTTCCTGGAGCGAACAGGTGCTTCGAGGTGACGACGTGGAGTCGTAGACTCATCTAAACGTAATAAAAAAAAAAGGATAAAAAATCACTTTCTCAGAGCAAAGCTGACGAGAGCAGCAGCGCCAACGAACAACAGGACTACTACAACTCCGCTGACCGCTCTAGCTTTAGAGCTAGACTTAAGAAGTTCAATAGCAGCGTCTTTAGCGTCGACTATTTTTTCAACTATAGTCTTATCGTCAGAGTCTGAAGAAGTGTCTGGCGAGTTGTCGTTATAGTCTATTATTCCATAACTTATGAGAACCTGCGCTGACTCATGCGTGTTCGAGTCTTTTGTGTACGACAAGTACAGGTTTTTAGTGCCGTTGAGCGAATTTCCTACATCTAACAAGAAAGTCACAGACTTAGACTGGCCGTTAGACAACACGAAATTTCTAGTGCTTAAGTCTACGCCGCTGTCGGCGTTCATACTGACTTTGACAGGCAGAGGCTCGGAGCTTGAGACTACTAGCGTGCCAGAGTGCGTCTTCGACTTGTTTACGTCGAAGTAGAACGACGCTGGGCTCACAGAAATTTTTATTTTTTCTTTAACAGCGAGACCCGCGCTAGCTCCTCCAGTAGACAGAGAATTTCCAGCTTGTACTCCTATCATGAGAAGCTCGTTCTGTAAGTTGCCAGCAGTGTCTACAGAGTAAACGTTTAAGCTCTCTGCGAGCATTGACGAATTGTAAGTTAACGTGTAGTCGTTCACGCTTGCGTTGTACAACGCTTTAATCTCGGCTAACGTCAACGACCTGTTGAATACTATAATATCGTCTATAGATCCGTTGAAATAAGATTGCCCGCTATTCAAATTAGAATTATATCCTATCTTAAACTGATAGGTCGTATTATAAATCGTAGTTATCCCACCTACATAGTTACCATTAATGTAGTATTTAAGTCTAGTTCCATTGTGCACATACCCTATATGATTCCATTTATTTGTATACGCAGGATTAGTAAAAAATCCTGTCATAACGTTACTATTAGCACACATTAAAGTGTGGTTCGATTTTCTAAAACCGATCCCTAAAATATTAGGTGACGACCATCCTAAGCTGCCAAACACATGTGAGTAATAGTTATTATCTGTGTCTTTGTAGCTATCAGCCCTCTCTGGATAAATCCAACCAAACACTGAATATTCTTCCCATCCGTGTATGTGCGCTTGTCCTGTGTTTATTTGCGACGACTTTCCGTTAAAGTCTGCAGCAGTACCAAATTTACCAGTTATTGGTAATATATTACTAAACGTAGTTGCATTCTTTCTTCCTAAATAATCAAGTCCGTTGTTCTCTAACCTGTACCAAGCAACTAAGCTGTTGTTGTAATCGGCGAACGAGTACGTGCCGCTGCTGTCAGTAGTGTTGAAGCTGAACGTGTACGTCTTCATGTTGTCTGCGTGGTCGACTAAGCTCGACAAGTTAGTTATCACAGGCGAAGCACTGTCGTAAGTAACATTCACAACTTGCACTTTCGCATTACCAGCCTGGTCGACGCTGTATAGTCTCACTTCACCACTCTCAGCAATATTCTTGAACAACGGATACTTCTGTGCGTTGTAGAGCGATTTAACTTCTTCTGCTGTCAAAGACCTGTTCCATAGCATTGCTTCGTCTAGTGAGCCGTTGAAGTTTTCAGCAACCCTACCAATAGCTAATTGTGCCGACGGTGTAGTACAAACATTAAAACCTACAACGCGTGTAGGAGTTCCATAGACTGCGCCGTTGATATACATTAGTATGTGAGTTCCGTTGTGCACTCCAACTATGTGCGTCCACCCTTTATTTTTGAGGTCGTATATCCCAGTAGATTTTGAATTTGTGGTGTTTTTAACATAGAAATACACTTCTTCTCCCCAGTTTGTAGCTAACATATATGGATGTAAACTAGAGCCACAACCCGTTGTGTCTTGCATACCAAACAATCCTTGGTTATCATTTTGGTCGTTTCCTAAATAATTAGCCCATATACTCATCGAAAAGTTTTTACCTACTTTAAACCTAGCGTGATTATCAAATGCTGCTTTTTGCACATTAGTATCGTTCTTGTACCCAAGGTACGCGTGTCCTCTGAACCCTGTCGTTATTCGTGGGTTATTCGTGGGTGCATACACTCCATTTCTATACGTGCTCGAATCATTCCAGTTATCCTCAAACCTTGCCCAGAGCAATAAGTCAGGACTGTTCTTGTAGTCGAAGAACGCACTCACGTTGTTAGAAGTATCTCCGACTACTGCAGAGAAACTTGAAGTCCCAGTCCTATTGTCTACCATCATATCTACAGAAACAGGTGTGTTATCAACTCGAAGTGTTCTGTTTGATGTTCCCCAGTCAACGTTTCCTGATGTATCACGGCTCCTGCAATTCCAAATAAAGGTTTTTTCTGTATTAAAAACTGATATGTTATACTGTACTGATACATTTTCTCCTCCATTCGCTGTGCGATGATTAGCCCACACACCTGTATAGTTTGTATAGAAATCTACATATTCTAAATGTCCTTCTGGGTCAAACGCTCTACATTGAAGCATTATGTTCGACGAGTTGACGTACCAGTTGTTTGTAGGATTTAGTAAAGTGACTGGCGCTGAGACGTGTTCTACGTACTCCATAGTTATGTTCTCAGAAGCCATGAACACCGGAGAGTAGAAATTGTTCGTTGACGCCGTCAGCTTCAGCTCTGGCAACAGATTAGTTGTGTACATATCAATAGGGAAGTTGTTCATCGAGTGCTTCGGTTTTGATTTAACGTACAGCTCCTCAACTTCTGCGGAACTCAAATTCCTTGACCAAATTGCCACCTCGTCTATGTATCCGCTAAAAGCTTTGGCACCACACTCATCTCCTATGCAAAACTTACTGCTGTTGTACTTCTTTACGTACTTAAACGCTGTCAGGTTCTTTCCGTTCATGTAGACATTTATGTTGTATCCTCTTTGCACCGCTACCACGTGGTACCAATTGTACGGGTAGAAAGTGTTAGCTGTCTCGTAGTTAAATCCTACAGGCGAAGCAGAATATATCTTCATTGCGTTATTGTTGTGGCTGTAGCTAAGCACGTACCCGTTAGGATTTGTAGCGTAATAACCTACGTTCATATAAGTTCCATCGTTAGAAGAGCCGCTGTTGTTGCCAAAGGCGTATACCCACATGCTAATCGTGCTGTACGACCCATTATAGAACACGTCAGCTTGACTAGGCAATGCAGCATAATCAGGTGCTGAACCGCTGAACAGCACACTACCTTTGTTCAATACACCTGGACTCGTCAATGGAATACCACTCACTTGTGTAGCATCGTCATTTTCACAGCTGTCTGTGAAATCGTTGAAAAAATAACAAGATTCTATTCCGCTACTTCCAACGTAGTCGTAAGTTCCTGCATTCTCTTTGACTACTTGTTCGGTGATGTTCCAGTTATTTCTACCTCTAAAATACATATCCTTTGCTTCAGCTGTAGATATAGACCTATTGAACAAATAAACCTCGTCTATTGCTCCGTTGAACCACTTATCTCCGACTTGATTATTACCAATAACTATCGACGTTGCACTACTATAAAAATCTGTAGCTGATATATTAGACATCGTTTTTGTCTTTGCCTCTCCATCGACATACAATGTAGTATAATTTCCTTCTCTTGTAGCCAAGATATGTGTCCACACCCCTATCGGCATCAACCCATTGCCATTAGGATATTTAGCAAAATTAAATGCAGACCCAGTACTTGTTCCAATTATCCACCCAAGTGTGTCTGCACTACCAGAATCATACATCAAAGTATATTCTCTACCACCAGCCCCTGCTAACCATTTACTAAATATATATGATTGTGTAGTAAGATTTGCTGTCTTTTTTACCCACAGCGATATGCTTATCGCGTTGCTCACTAATTGATAATCGCCTATTGTAATTTTTCCTGTAGACCCTGTGATATTATACGCTCCACCGAACACTCCGTTTGTTATAGATGAAACTTCTCCAGAAGCTGTTCCATCTAAATTTCCTACATCATCCTGCAGGTTTCCGTCGAAGTGCCAAGCAGCTGTCAACCCTGAATAGTCACTCACTACTTTAGTGTTCCCTAACATAGTAGCACCTGTGTGCTTCTCGTCGTCAATAACAAACGTTGGATTCTCAAACTGAAACTTGTGGTACAACGCATCGTCGTCGTAGCTTGAAATGTCCCTTCCTAGTTCAAAAATTTGCTCTATTTCAGAAGCTGTCAACGAACGATTCCAAAGCATAATAGCGTCAATTTTACCATTCACGTCTTCGTTGGAACTATGAGAATTTCCTATACAACCTTCTATATCGTTCTTAGCGACTAGTCCGTCCCACACAGTAGTGTTTGCTAAGACTCCATCGACGTACACAAAAATCTTAGTTCTGTTGAACACCGCTACCATATTTTGCCATTGATTAGTTTTCCAAGTACCTGCTGGGGTATTAGCCAAAGTGTATCTAGTTCCACTAGGAAGTGCTTGAGCAAACACTTTAAATACACCGCTGCCATCGCTGTCACCTTTAAGACCGAATTGGTCGTTATCGTTCAATCCTCTTCTGCCTATGAAACTCATATCCGCAGACACTGATTTAACATTAGTCCAAACCGATACTGTGAAATAACGTGAAGATACGTTAGGATCGTACAATGTGCTTAAAGATATGTTGTCGTTGGTGCCATCGAACTTTGCGTAGTCATTCTCGTCAGAAGTATACGCCACTCCAGTAACAGTCGTCATATCATAGATTCCTACGTCTGTATTACCATTTTTAGCGTCAAAAGACCAGTATCCTGCTAAAGACGGATGATACAACATTTGTGAGCCTCTACCACGTTTATATAATTCGTCTATCTCTGCGCTACTCAAAACATCTGTATAAACAGAAATATCGTCTAGACTACCATTTAATGTGTCGGGAGCACTATAATCTCTACCAAATTTTAAATCTGAAGTAGCAGCAAACGGTGTACCATAATACCTTTGAGAACCTATGTATATTCCATCCCAATATCCGATAAGGTGCGATGAATTAATAACACCACTAAGCATATGCCAAGTATTCAATTTATAATTGTACGGGTAGTTAAGATAAGTAGTGTTTGTGTTATTTCTCATATAGAATTGTAGTTTATACCCATAAACTCTAAAAGACCACGAATAGTACGGAGTAGACGCGTGTTGTTTTCTAACTATGATTGGACCTGTCTTGTTCTGAGCAAAATACACCCACGCGTTTATTGTGACATTGGGTCCGTTATAATTCGCGTCAACATCTCTATACATTGCACTATTAACTCCTCCAAACACCACATACCCTGTGTCCATATCATAATTCTTGTACCCTAAGTTCTCGTTCCAACTTCCAAGCCTCACCGATATGTTGCTATCCTTCACAGTCTGCCAATCGTCGAACGACACGTTCACAGAACGATAGTTAGTGTCAGCTAATTGTTGAGATTTCAACGACTGTGTACCTCTCTCAACGTACCTCTTCGATGTGTTGCCGTATATAGCTTGGATTTCTGCTAACGATAAACTTCTGTTGAACAACATCACTTCGTCGATAGTGCCGTTGAAGTGATTTGTAGTGCCCATCTTTTTTCCGATGTATGCTTCACTTTTTATAGCATGACAATGTGTAGAAGTACTAGTGTTCTTCAAAACCCCATTTATAAATCCTTTTGTGTGACTACCATTGTACGTTGTTGCCACAAAATACCAAGTATTTAGTACAACATTTGATATTTTATATGGTTTAAATGTTGTACAATCATTTTCTGCAAATCCAAATCCTACTTGTCCTGACTGGTCGCAGTACAAAGCAGCATATGAATTCCCATCTAACCTATTCAATGTTATCATTCTATGTGCATATGTTGCTGAATCTATCTTATCTGCTTTGAACCAAGCTATCAGCGTGTAATTGATAGTTGTGTTCTTGTAAGCATTCAAAGCGTTGAACTGCACATAGTCGCCATTTCCATCGAAGTACATTCCTTTACCAAAATATCCTTCTTTAGACACAGCGTTTGTGACTGTTCCGTGGTTAGCACGTTCGCTCAAGTCGTAAGACACAGAAGGAGTGTCAGAATTGAAATTGTAATATCCAACTAATCCCTCCATTGTCGTGCTGTTCAACTCTAACTCTGAGAAGCCATCGCTTATGTTACGCACGTTGTCGTATATGACATCACCAAAGACCTGAGCGTTAGTCAACGTGATAAGCGGGTCAATTGATTCTCCGGAGTAGAACACCACAGAAGTAACGTAACTTCTAGCATAAGCGTCAGTGGAATTGTCATCGACCAAAACAGGTATTGTGGTATAACTGAAACTGCATGAAGCAGAAATACCAAGTCCTGAGATATTGTCAGATAAGCAAATGTCCCTGAAATCAATAGTGTGTCGTTCTTGTACATTCTTTTCGACATCCTTGTAGATGTACGGCATCATTAAATTGTTCTTTATTGGGACATTCGATTCAACGACGTACATATATTGTTCTACTCCATTATTGGAAGAATCGTTTGCTCCAAACTTCCAAGTTGAAGAGTTGTAAGTGACCCAAACATCGTTGACTGTGTTATCCCAAGTATCTCCAATTTTTTTGTAGAGCGTGATGTTGAACTGTGCCCAATCTAAATCGTATGCAAGTTTGTTCTCGTCTTGGTACTCAACGATTGTTGAATTTGTACCAAACTTGACAAATTTCTCGTCTGTTATAGTGTAACAATACCCGTAGTACGTTTTTCCATCTTTAATTTTTTCTTCCTTTGTTGCCTTAATTTCGGTTCCTGGCTTTACCTTTTCTACAGTTGAAGGTTCTTCTCCTTCACCATCCTTTGGTTTCTCCTTCTCCTTGGCAGGTTTTTCGTATTCCTTTAAGTCGTCTTTGTATTCTTTGTATTCGTCTTTAGAGCTGACGACGTCTATATCAATAGGTACATCGTTGATAGATTTAGCATTTTTCTTGACAAGACAAATTTCTGTAGTCTGCACTAAAGGATCGTCTATGATTACCTCGTAATCCGTTGTGTCGGTAGAGTGGATGATTTGCCAACCAGAAGTTATCTTGACTTTGGATAAGTCTCCAATGTTTGCTTCTGCTACAGTGCACACGACTAAAACTACTAGCAACAACAACGCGATTTTTTTTATGACCATTATATTTTCACCTCTATGACTGTTATTTTTCATACTCATCTCAACAACACGTACATGCACACTGAGCACGTTGTAATGACTGCTAGGATAGCTATCCACCACACGTACACGTTGATGTCTTTGTTAGCGAGTTCTAATGACACGACAGGTTGTGACAATGCGTCTGTGTTTTTAAAACTTTCTATTTGAAAGAACGTGTCGTCTACAGACTGCTGCTCCTGCACAGGAATGTAGTATAACGCTATGACGTTGAACATTACAAACAAAAATGTGCCAATAAAAAATTTTTTAGATGCACTAGCGTTTGACACTAACAACACTACTGCTACAAACAGAAATATCACAATAAACACTACATAGTATCCAACGTTCAACCCTAATAAATCTATTTTCGTCAACAACGTGCTTAGAAGCTTTCCAAGTATGCCTAGCTCTTTAGACTCGCTCCTATCAGTGCTCACTACTACTGACAGTGGGCTGCACACATCTGAAAAACTAATATTCATAATAGACGTAGTTGATGCGTTAGTAGAGCGCATGTCTACTACTGAAACTATTAATTCACTACCTGAGTACAGAGTAGCACTCTCTGCTCTGACGTCATACAAAGTGTTGTCTATTTCGTACGTAGGCGTCAGCGAAAAATTCTCTCTGTTTTTCAACGTTAATTTCAAAACTACTACGCTACCCTTAAACGTTAAAGTAGTAGGCTCTACGTCTATGTCGCACGTTTCTGCAGCGGTAGTAGGTGTTATCGTTAAACTTGGACCTCCACCACCTCCGTTGTTGTTTACTACGACTGGCGTAGACGACACTGTCACATTTAGATTAACACTATAAGTACCTGCTCCGTTTCCTTGCTCGTCGTAACAATACGCAGACCTGTAACCCCATACTCCAACAGCATTCATAGACTTTTGAGCCATGTACTGCGTTCCAGCTGTGAAAACACCAGTGAGGTTTCCGCTGTACGTAGAACCACTGTCGAACCACGTGTACAAGTGTGTTTTAACTGTTGCTACACCTGAACCGTAACTCTCGTCTTCACAATTTATATACGCGTACGATATCTGACCCTCTGTCTTAGCAGTAGAGTCCACTGTAACGCTAGTTATTACAGGCGGAATATCGTCTCCTACTACAAACGTTCCAACTGACGACGACGATGCCATTGATGAGTTGTCAACTACGTACGCACTAAAACTGTACGAACGATAGTCTAACGTCCTCAAGATGCTCAATGAACAGTTAAAACTCTTAGATGTTACGTTAGCGCTGCTCTCACACCACGTTCCACTGCCGCACCCTGACGATGTTATGTTAGACGTGTTGCACACGTACACTGTCCACCTGTCTCCAACGTTACTGTCGTTGAATGTCAAAGTAAAATTAAGTTCTTCGAACCTATTAGTCGGTTGCGTGGAATTACTTACGAAAGTTCCGTTTGTTCTGAAGTATGCACTAGTTATAGTAGGTGACACTCGTGAGCTGTCTATTCCTACAGTCTGTGATTCCTGCGAAATGCCGCTCTCGAATCCGTCGCTAGGAGTTATCTTACACTTCCATAGTTGTCCAGTACTAGTGTTTCCTGCCAACAACACTTTAGAATTATAGTTCAACCACGCCGTTCCGTTGTGCCATTGGTACGTCAGCGACACAGCGTCTCCTTCAGCGTCAGACGTAGTGCCGTTGTTACACGTCAAATCGTTCAAATTAGTAGGACTTGCAGGGGTTATAGATGCAGAAGTAAGTAATGGCGCATCATTTATTATTGTGTACACGAACACTTGCGAGACATTGAGCGCTCCATCGTCGCACGACACGTTTACTATTCTAACTCCTTCTTCATTCTGAGAAGGGTTATCATTTATTATTCCAGTGCCGCTAACAACGTTGAACAACGTCGAGTTGTCGTAGTACGTCATAGTATCTCCGTCTGCGTCGCTGCAGTTGACGTCGTAGTACAAATTAACGTTGTGATGTACAGATTTAGCCACTAACGACTGTGCGAACGTCGGCGCTGCGTTAGTCACCGTGTACAAGAACGTGCCGTTAACGTTCCTAGCTCCGTCTGAACACGTTATTTTCACTGACCTAACTCCTATCTCGTCTTGTGTAGGATTATCAGAAATTATTCCTGTAGTGCTGTTTATAGCGAATAATGTAGTGTTGTCGGCGTAAGTTATCGTGTCTCCTTCAGCGTCTGTGCAGTTAAAGTCGTACACTAGATTAACGCTGTGCGACATCGACTTATTAGACAATGCGTGCAAAAATGTCGGCGCTGCGTTAGTCACAGTGTACACAAACGTCTGTTCTACTGCTTCTGTTCCATCCGTGCATGTTATTTTTATCGCTCTAACTCCTGCATCGCTCTGCGAAGGATTGTCGTACACCGCTCCAGTAGTGCTGTTTATCACGAACAGCGTAGTGTTGTCACCATACGTCAGAGCTTCTCCGTCTATGTCGGTGCAGTTTACTTTTATATCTAAATTTACGTTGTGAGCCTTAGTCTGATCTGCGACTTCTTGCGAGTAGACAGGTGCTGTGTTACCTACTACAAAACTATACGTTGAACTGTTAGCGCAATTACTCGCGCTGTCGCATGCTCCAACCTTCCAAGAAACAACTTTGTTGTGTTCGGTGTTAGATACATTCCTTGAAAACTTAGCATTATAAGACGACGAAGAAAGTCCAGTTATTGTCTGCGTTAACGACATAGTACCTGTCTCGTTCCAGTACAAATAAACGCTAGACACTGTAGACATTGCGTCTGTCACTGTCACGTTGACACTCATATTTTGATATTTCTTAACGCTGGTATCGTTTTTTAATGCTGAAAAAGTAGGATCCACGTTGTCAACGTATACAAATTTAAACGCCGCGTAGTCAGTGTACAAAAGCTCCATGCCGCTAGCAGCTTTTAAATCTATAACTCCGAAAGCAACGTGTCCGCTGCTGTTGATAACGTCTCCAACTGCTGCTATTTCTATTGTAGAATTAAAGGTTACAGTCGTGTCGCTAAGCGTCAACGGCTCATTCGCATACATAACCCATAAACCGCTTGTGTAATTCCAAACGTACAAGCTTGGGTCTACTCTATCTAAATCTCCTGATTTTCCTTCGTATCTAAACCAAACCTGCGTTATACTAGTGTAACTCTTGTTAGTCTTAGCAAAAAATAAATGGAAGCATCCATCGCTGTTCACGTCTCCATTAACGTAACTTACCTCGTACACGTTGTTCGACGTTTCTAGTCCTGTGCTAGTAGTTATAGAACCTGTGTCATCGCACGTATCTAACGGTGCAAACATGCTGTTTGGTATTAACGTGTTTCTACAATAATCTCCGTAAGTAGCCCACACGTTATACTGTTCTACGTAATTTAAATTGTCTACTAGCGCTGCAGCACTGCTAGAAGCAGCTGATAGTGCTATGACTAAAAAAAATAATAAAAAATATATTGCGTTGTTGCTCATCGTCTAGCGCCTCATTAGTCGTAAAACGATTTATAAAACACGTATCCTATCATTGCCATGAACGCTGCTACTAACAGATAAGACAACGCTTTGCCTTTAGTCTCTGCTACTACTAATGGCCCTTCGACCCACGTGCCGTCTCTAGCCTCGTAGCTAAGACCTGACACGTCGTCGTACTCAAGTATTCCAGTAGTCAAAAACTTATATGTTGCTTGTTTGACGAGCGAATCATAATATTCAATGTCTTCGTCGTTCACTTCTAACACACCTACTGCGGCTGGTATCTCTATAAACCAGTTTATTACTGTCCATGTAGTTCCCGTCATCACGGTGAACAACAGAATTGCTCCTAACAACAATACGACAGTTCCTAACACTGCTAAAAGCCACTTCCAATTAGTGACTCCATACTTTAACGACAATACTAAAATAGCTCCACCTACTATCACACAAAACAAAGACACACCCCAATACCATCCAGGAAGCTGTACATTGTTAGGGTACACAGTGCTATAAAATCCTTTTCCTATGTAACCCATCTGAAAGGTTTGTACGTCGCCGTCTAGCTGAAATCCAAATGACTCTTCTGCAATGCTTATATACTTAGTGCCTCCTGCTATTCCGTCGCATATCTCATTCTTTCCTTCTTCAAAAAATGTACACAACACTTTATCATTATAGTACTGCAAAGTTCCAGACTTCACAGGTTGAGTACTTGCAACTAAAGACATGTGTTTGTTCTGAAAGTCTTTCTCTACTACCATGTGACCCCAAAGATTTACAGCGAAATCTTTGTCAAGATACTTAGAGACTATTCCGTCTGTCAAATGTGCGAACGCGTCTTGCGTTATGTGAAGCCCTATTCCATAACACATGCACTCTAACGCCGGGTCACCTGCTGCTAACTGCAAGCATCGCTGAAATCCCATGCCTCTAGTGTGTGTAGCTACGTAACTCATGAACTCTTGGTCGAAGTAATGCAAGACAGGAACATCTGCTAGAGTGTTACCATCGAGTATCTGTTGCGTGTACGGCCTGCACTTTGCTGTTATAGGCGAATTGACGTTGTTCAACCCGTCTAGCGTCCAATAATAGTGCGACTCCGTGAAATACGCACTTGCGCTAGCTGCACACAAAGCTGTGAGTGTTAGCGCAAGAACAAAAATAAAAATATTTTTTGTCATTTTCTATCTCCTCCTTCTGACGGCTGCGACTAACACTGCTAGCAACACTATACAAGCGACTGCTACACCTACTATTATCCACGACTTGATGTCGTCTTCGTCTTCAGTGTCAGAAGCAAGAGTGTTTATTACTCTGCTGTACGGCGCTGGGTTGTCCTTTGTCATGTCTAACAAATATGCTTGCACATGCAACTCGTACGTGTTACCAGCTTGCTTGAAGTCGTACGTTGCTTTCCACACGCCACTTCCTTTCGGAGACTCGACGAATTCAACCGCATCAGACTCTGAAAGAGAACCTGAACCTGACGGTTTGTCCATCGAAGCATCTATGTATGCTACTTGCACAGGCTCTCCACTCTCTTCGAATTTCAAAGTTATCTGGTGAAAACCTTTATCTACACCTTTGTTCTGATACGTCAAAATATCAGCGTCGTCGACTAGTGTTGTCTGCGTTATAGCTAAATCTTGCACGTCAAGCTCTAAGTCCTGCGTCAAATCAATGTACCCTTCCTTGACTGCTTTGAGCTTCAAATGCACGGTCTCCATCGTCTGCGGCGTAAACTTTATTCCTCTCTTACCAGAGACGTCGAACGACTCGTAGTACAAGCTAACTCCGCCCTGAGTCAACGTCAGAGTAGGCATAATCACCATTCTCTCCCCTGTCCTAGAGTTTGACACTTCCCACACGCACTCAGCGTTCCTCGTTCTCAACGGAATAGGAGGGTCACACGACAACTTGCTGAACCTCATAGCTTCCTTGACTTCGACTAACATCTCTTTGCGTATCTGCCTCACTCCTACTAAGCACACTATCTTAAGTTGTCCTGTCCTAGGATACGCATATTCGTAGTAAAATTTCACCTTTCCGTCGCTGCCTGTGAGCGAATTCTTAATAGTTCCTGTCAAAGCAGTGCCTGGCGCACTGACTTCTTCTATCCATACCTTTACTGCTTGCAACTCTGTAGATTCTACTCCTCCTATGACATCTATTGTGACATCTCCTATTGGAACGCCGACACCTACTACGCTCTTTGTCAGTATTCCGACGTCTGTGTATATAGGTTTACAAACCGCTGGACTGTTCTTATAGCACACTTCTTGTTCTCCACAGTCTTCGACGTCTTCCCACCTGTAACAGGTCGATTTTCCAACGTACTTAGTCACCTTCTGTACTCTATTGTCGTAACATCTGTCGTCTCCATTAACAAAGTTAGTGAAAGTTGCTGTGTACTCGTCGCTCTTACACAAACATTCGTTACTAGTGCAAGATTCGACTACTGCGTTGTGCTTGTCGACTATTGTCGAACACTTGTATGCTGCGTCGTTAGGAGTGAACTGACATCCAACCTCTACGCACACTTTTTCTTTACATGTCGTCTGACCTGCACACAATGTTCCACCTTGTTCGCAAGCTACTTCAGACTTAGACTGTACGACATTGCTCTTGCATATCTGTGTGCTAGGCAACGAAATGCTTACTCCCCACTTAGGACAAGTAGTAGACGACTGCTCGCACTTTTTGTATACACTGTCAGAGACGCACTTCACGTTGCCTATTACTTCACCGCAGTACGTAGCGTCGTTAGTGCCGCAGTAACACTTGTTAAAATGCACGCTGTCGCTCATAGTTTGACCACAGGTCTGTCCTGCTAGAGTGCAAGGATACTTCGTTATGTCGTAGAAACAACCTTGTTCTACGCATGCTTTAGTCACAGTGTTGCACGACTTCCCAGACTCGCACATTTCTCCGCCGTTCTCGCACGGTACTACATCTTTTGTCAGTATAGCATCGTTATAACATGCCATACCTGCAGGAATAGTAGCATCGTCCCAGCACTCTCCAACTTTACACAATTCATAAGCATTAGCATTTCCTGTTATACACTTGACGCTTCCAACTGTGCACGAACACGCGCAGTACGCGCTTGCTCCGTCCTCTGTGCATATAGTTGGCGACACACACGTGTCTTTTACTGCTAAAAACCATCGCTGGTTTCCTTCTTCGTCTGTTATACCGTTCGACGTGCAGTGATACACTTTATCTCCGACACACTTGTTGTACGGTGTGAAAGGATAACACCCTGGGTCGCTAGGTTGGTTCAGACATTTTCTAGTAGCTGCATCGTACGTCAACTCGTCAGACTTACAATACCCTGCAAACCATCTAGTACAACCTGTAGAATCTGTAGTGCACACGTCGTAGTCTCCTCCTATCTGCGACGTTCTTCTGTCTCCTACAGTACAAGCTGCAGGTTCACACTTACATGCTCCAACGCCTGTGACAACAGAACTTCCAACGTAACATTTCTGAGAACCCGCACAAGCACCTACGTCAGTAGCACTCCACACAGGACATCCATTTGAGTTCACTGACGTGCACTTCTTGTACGAAACGTAATCGTCTGTTGGTTTAACGCAATATTGCCAGACCTGTACACCTGCCTTTGTACCGACAGGTGTCTTTGCGCAAGATTCTGGCCACAACGACGCTGATTCCCAAGAACCTGTTGGAGCCATGCACCACTCGTTTGTTTTGTACGTGTATCCGGCTACACACTGGTTTTCTTTAGGAGTGCAGTAGACGCTGCCTGACTGCGGGTCACACTTGTTGTCGTACGTGCTTAGGCACGCTAAACTCCACTTCTGTGCAGTGATATAAAAATCAGTGCTCTTTAGAGGAGCTCCGGCGCTGTCTGTAGGATAAAAAGTGACTTTTTGACCTACTGCTAGCCTCTCTCCTAACGCTGCAGAAGTTGCTCTTCCACTCCAGTCGTACGTCTCTGTCGTCGTGGCGCTAGTTCCAGAACAAAACTTAAATCCTGAATTTGTTCCTGGACAAAAATTCCACTTCGCAGTCCACACTTTCCCACCTACATCGTACTCTTCTTGACCGTTTGAAGCGTAAGGTTGAACTGGCACAGCGCTAGTAATTATAGAAGCATCATAGTTAGGATTGAACTGGTGATAGTGACCTAAATCTAAGATGACGTATATATAGTTGCTGCTCTCTTTGTAGTACACTCTGTGTGCACCTTTTATCATCAGCGGAGTTCCATCTGATTTGTACACGGGCACTCCAAAGTACGACTCTGGGTTAGCAGTCAACTTAGAAGTGTACCTTTCTTGCATGTACGGCTCTAGCGCTCCGTCTCTATTTATGTCTAGAGCTATCCACGAGTCGTCGTACAGATTGCTGAACGACGCCTCTGACGCAAACGAAGCGTCTGTTCGAAGTATGACTCTGTCTGCTCCGCTAGTAGGAACTTTTGATATGACACCTTTGACGTCGCAGTACCCGGTAGTTATTCCTGAACCTACGCTACAAGTGTACTCGTTTGCGAAGACTTGTACTACTCCTTCGCTCTTAGAACCTGTAGGCGGAGTAGACACTTCTAATCCTACCTTTTCCCCGCTTGCCATGAACCAAGCGGCGTAGCTAAGCACTAAAGCTGCTACTATTATCACCATGATGTACGTCCATCTCATCTTGTCACCTCGTTATTCATCATGCACATTCATTTTAGACTGTGCGTTGAAACTCTAAACATAAACATGAACTTAAGTTTATTTGAGACTTTAACGTTCTTTCTGACTTCGTTGACGTCTACTATTTCTCCTTCTTTAAACTTTTCGTACGCTTCTTCAACAAACTTTTCGTTAGTTGTGACTTTATAGTCGCACTTTGTACTTTCAACTTGATAAACTCTGCCGTCAACGTCAGCTGTAAACGATAACGACCTTTTCTCTGTAGATACACACAACACTTCTCCTGCAAACATCTTAGCAGTCTCTTGCACTGTCTTATCTTTGTTTGCTATCTCTAGCGCTTCTTTTACATTCACGCTGTTTTCTTCATCATTCTTAATTTCTACGTTGTACTCTATGTTTTCTTGGTTTTGAACGTTCTTAGACTTCCAAAATTTCCACTCGAACGCGTTAGCGCTAACAACTGTCGCAGACAACATCACTACTAAAAGAGCTATACCAGCCGCAGACTTCAACATTTTTTTATCGTCATTGTTCATGTTCTTCATGTTTTTCACCTTTGTCTACAGATAAAAATATATAAAAAAAATTACTTCTTCTTGTTCATGAAGTACACGCCTGCTCCTAGCAACATCAACATCACTACTCCTGCCATAGCCAAGAACATGTACGAATTTTTCATGTCTTTGAAGTATGTAGTCACGTACGTGTTGCCGTCTTCTTCATTGTCTTCCGAGTAGCCGTCCAGCGTAAAGTAGAACGCACCAGTAGAAGTTGTGTTGACTCCGTCATCACATCTAATAATCCATGTGTTTCTTCCATCATTAGCTGAAAACAACTCACAAGACGCAGAAGTGCCGGCAGCAGCGTAGCTTGACGTAGACGAATAAGTGCAGCTCACGTCGCTAGAGTCGTCACCCATCTCGTCAGCAGTCGAATCTTGCCAATACATGTAACAAGTCGTCGCGTTCTTCACAGTGCACGAGACTGTGTTTGTCGAAGAATCTGTTGAAGTGCCGTTAACCGCTGTCACTCCAACGTGCGAACAACTCGTGACTCTCGCTAGACCGTGGTCAATGTTGATTCCTGACGCGCTACAAGTGTCCACTGTAGCACCTGCTACGCTCACGCACGTGACGCTCATAGCGTAATCACCTGCATCTTTCCATGCACCTGTCGCTACTGTAGCGTTAGCCGTCTTGTACCCGGTCTTAGTTATGTTCTTCAACACAAAAGACTTAGATTCGCCGCTCAGCGCGCTAGTAGCTAAGACAGTACAGTTCCTTACAGTCGCAGTAGTAGTAGTGATGTTAAATTTCTGCGTTACTTTTCCTAGTGTCGAATCCGTCGTTGGACTAACAAAAGTACAAGTTCCTGCTTCTACAACTGCTACTAGTCCTGCGAACAACAACAGCAGAACAGGCAGAGCCATGTATTTACTTTTCATTTTATTTCTACCTCCTTTCTGCGCGTCACGCAGAACTTCGTTTTTTATATTTTTCATTATTTTCACCTCTTTAAATTTTTAACTTGAAATTTCATTCCGCCTAACCACATGTTGTCTCCTGATAGACATCCTCTCACAATAATTTCGTCGACATGCGTCTTCAGTATTTTTCCATTGTCCTGTCTCTTCCACATAGTCCCAGTAACTTTGTACGTCTTCCATCCATCGACATCGCTAGACATTTGCTCAAACTTATACGAAGACTTAATGTCAAAACTCTCTAAGAAGACGTGTCCTTGTCCTCTTGCTCCGTTCGACCAAATGTTAACTTTACATGCTTCTGTTCCTTGTTCACACGTGTCTACAGTGCTCCTTACTGAAAACACGTTCTCGCACTCTATAGCGGCTACGCTAACCGCTAAAAGCACAACGGCGACAAAGACAATTCCAATTTTTCTAACGATGTCCATATTCTTTTTCCTCCGCTCATCTCTTACAGTTCTCATAATTTTGTGTCAACGTAGGAAGCTGCTTCTTCAACTCGTTGTAATTAGAGTAAGTATGCGTGAACTTTGTTGAGACCTCTAACGCTTCTTCTTTAGTGTTGACAGTAGCAATTCTGACGATAAATTTGTCACCGTGAACTAAATCTACGTGCCATATTCCAAACCCATATTTATCTTTCTTGTACAGCACTAAGGCATACATAGTGCCTTCAAGTTTACGCATCACGTCGTTCCTGACGACCCTGTGCTTCTTTATTACCGGGTATTCAAAATCTTTCCACATTTTAATTCTCTCTTAAGTTCATGAGCCGTGTCAACGGCGATTTTTTGATGTTGGCGTTTTTCCTACGTACTTTTTCAATATTCTCTCTCCTATCAACCTGTGTTCCCTCGAAGTGACTACTCCGTACCTGCCGAGCTCGTTAAGTATTGAAATATAATAGTTGTATTGTGACATTATATTACCTCTCCAGTTGATCTCAATTCTTGTGGGTAGTGCTCCGTAGAGCACACTTTGTTCGGTATAAATTCTTTGTCGACGTGCTCGACAAACTCGTAATAGTGTTCGCTCATTGCGTTGTACCCGTCAACTGTCACCCACTTGATAGTTCCACCTACGCTCGCTGTGTAGCAGTACCTCACCGTGACGCTCCTCTGCAACGCGCAGCTGTGACCTTGTACCTCTTTGACGCAGCACTCTTCAACGTCCCAACCTACGACTGAACTCTTGACAGGCTCTTCGACATCGGCTCCCGGGTTGTACGTCTGCGCTATGCACCACCCTGGATCTTTAACTTCTGCCGGCTCGCTCTTAACTTTGACAGTGTCTGTCACTCTAAGCTTAAAGTCGTCTACTACGTCTGTCTTAAAATATACGTATGCTGCTGCTCCTAAAACTACTATTATTAACAGCAGCAACAAAACTGCACCTCCTCCTGAGTTTTGGTGATCTCCCATCGTCAATCTCTCATATTTTTTATAATAATAAAAAATAAAAAAATTAATCTCTCATCTTGTACCATGCTACTGTCACTAGACCTACCAACGTGACGCCTGATATGACTATTCGCATGATCGAGGACAAATCGCTCCAAAAGACAATGAGCGCAGTTATTAAGCTGATAATTCCTCCACCTATCAACCCGCCGCTTATCACCTCGTTACTCCTTATATACAACCCTATACCTAATCCTATGACACCAAATATGACAGCAACAATGCCCATCATGTTCCTTTCAGCATCGTCACACTCAAAACTATACTTATACGAGTTATCGTCACAATAACTGTCGTCTGCTTCACTAAAAGACTCATCGCACTCATCTGTCTGATACTCGTAATAGCTTAAATCCGTAGGAACGAGCTTAGAAGTGCCACAACATACCCAGTCTTCGTTTTCAACACATCGTTCTCGCGAGTCGTTGCTCACTTCCCATCCTACAAACCCCATAAATATTGCAAACACTACTGCTATTCCTATTCCCATCACCCATTTTTTAAATTCCATTCTCTATCACCTCGCTCTCTATGTAGCTGAGCACGTAGAAAACGTACTCACCGCAGTACAATCCTATCATCTCTTGTCCTCGTTGCATGTCTCCGACGTACGTCACGACGTCGGTGTCACTCAGCCTACACTCGTCGTTAGGATGGTTGTGTATTGTCCCTATAGTCTTGTGTTGTCCTACGTACAAAGGACACTCAACGTAAGAGACGTACGACTCGTTGTGGTCGACAACTACTGCTCTCTGTGCTGACAACACTTCAACGCCTTCGTCTGTCATCCTTCCACCTAGGCACATTGGAATCTCTAATTTTTGACCTGCGCTGTACACGTTTTCCATAGACTCGAACGCTTCTACTGAGAGCTTGACCTTCTGCCCGTCTAAGTACACACTCGTCGTCGACACTACGCGGTACCTCACGAGCACGATGTTCAGCAGCACGCTCAACGTCATTAGTAAAACTACCACCGCCAACGCCACCAACGCAGTGCTCGTCTTGCTCATCTTTTTTCACCTAAACATCAACTTATAGTGCGCAAACAAATTTTTTGTCTTTGGAACTCTAACGACTCTGTACTCAGAAGCAACTTTAAGCTTCTTCAAATTCTTACCTGTGGTGACAAGCGAACTCTTCACGTTACCCCTGCTCCAAACACTCCACTCGTTTTTTATCATTGTGTGTCACCTTAGCCAGTAACTATATCTTTCAACTTCTTGACTCCGTACAACAAGACTACTACTACTGCCACTACAATTATCACAATAGTGTTCTGTATGTATGTGTTTACTATGTCGAAATGTAGCAGCAAATCTCGTATCGCGTCTGTTAGCATTGAGTGTAACGTCCAAGCTGCTACTCCTATCATTAAGCCTACCAATATCGTCACTAAAGGGTTCTTCTTTATCGTGGAAATCAATTTATTCACCTCACTCTCTTGTACGTCAGTCCTCGGCTGTTCGCCAGCCTCTTCGCTATGAACCTCTCAGCCTGCGCAGGGTACTGGAACGCAGGAGACCTAGGCACTCTGCGGTGGTTCCGCCTGTAGACGATGACGTATACTTGTTGCATTTTCACACTCCTATCTGGTTTTTAACGATCCTGTACAGTCGCACGAAACCGACTTTGCCGAACGTCAACGAAAACGCTAGTATCAAAAAACTCCACAACATAACGTCTCTGTGCATCTGCGACACGTTCATCAAGCTCATGTCCCACGTGTTGCTCAAGATAGCAAACGTCGACAGCGCGATTACTACGCTCTCCGTGAAGTAGTTTCCGACGCTAAAAATTACCGTCGACGCCAACAACGCCACCGTGACTACGTCTCTGTGTGGGTAGTCGAGCGACGAGCTCAGCGCCACTATGTTGTGGTTCACTAGCATCAGTGCTGTTCCTAGCAACACTCCTAACGCTTTGTACTTGCCGCTGACCGGAATTCCTTCTACTGCTATGTCTTCGAATTTCATATTGTCACCTTCAGTATCTCATCCTTAGTTGTTTAGCTACTTTTTCTGCTTCTTCTACGGTCTCGTATTTGTACTCTAATAAAACTACCGTAGTTAAAAAAGCGTTTTCACCAAACTTAACTTTTTTATGTGACAATCTTACTAACTTTCGCAGTTTTATTATTTCTAACAAAAGCTCGTCACTATATTCCACTACATGTTTTCCGTCTATCTCTTTCTCAAGCTTTTTTATTGCAGACAAAAAACTAGGTGGAAGTTTCTTCTCTTCTCGCAACACTTCATCTACTCTACCACTCTTCACTAGGTTTATATTTCTTCTTTTTAAATCAATAGTATGCGTTCCAGACTGATACAATATTTTATTCCATCTTTTATATTGCGAAGTATCAACTTTCAACATCCATTCGTTCAACCTTGGCATTATCCTTCTACCTCACCATTTCACTTTCTTGAACCCGCCTTTGAGCTGGTACGCTACTAGCACCACTATCAGCGGAAACATGAACATCACTAAATTCACCATCTGGTTCCTCGTCTCCAGCGTCTCGAGCACGTACATCGGCCACCCTATAGCTAAGAGCAGCGACAACATGAATCCTACGTACTCGCTCGTGCTAAAACCCATTTTTACCTCAATTATTCATACCTAATGCTTCTTCTGCTCTATTCTTTATGAGCTTAAACCCGAACAACGCTGTCAACAGTCCTGTCAAGACTTCGTCTATCACGGGAATTGGATCCGACAAAAAGACTGACAACGCAAACAGTACTAGCATCGTGATAAAAGCAAAGTACCATTTCAACTCACTAAAATCGTCTACTGTCAACAACATCAGACCTGCGACGAACATCACTAATGCTACAAAAAACGAAACCATCGTCAACGTAGTGTCTGCGAGCTTGAACATCCAACAGAACGGGTTTATAACGTTAAACCCGTCGCAAGACGCAGCATCTATAAGATTTGACCCTACATAATACACTGCTATCGCTGACAACATCATCAAAAAACCAGGTATAGCGTATTTTTTGTTCATCGTAGACCTCCTCTAGTGTCGCCGAACAAGTACACTGCCAATCCTACGAGAACCACAACTACAACGGCGACAAACGCCCAAAACACATAATCGAAGTCCTCTACACACGCTTGTTTGTCGTCTACCAACTTTAATGTGAATCCTTCGTCGCAGACACAACTACTAGTCTGCGTGTCAAGATGACTGTTCAACAAATCATCGCAGTTCACCTTGAACGGACAATCTACTGCGCAGGTCACATAATTCTCACCTTTTGTAGGGTCACAAGTTCCATCTCCGCATGTCACGGTACCGCTGCTCGACACTACAGCTTCCTTACAAATCTTATGACACTTAGATTCTACTAACTGTGAACCTACACTGCACGCTTCGACGCATATTTCAGTTTTCAAAGGTGCTGACGGCACGGCTACTAAAAAACTCGAAGTTACTTTAGTTCTAAGCATCTCCTCGTCTTTAGTAGGAGTGAACGTGAGACCTGCTGACGACGGAACTACTTGTACTTTGCCGTAGTTGTTCGCCTTGTTAGCGACTTCTACCAGCATAGTAGACTGTTGTCCTACTACTAGACTAGGAACGTCAAATCTTACTATTGGATCTACCTGCACTGCCGGTTGGTACAACACGCTGTCGAACATGTCGCTGTCAGCATTAACTGTGACTAACGCGGTTCCGACGCTGTTGTCAGGCATTACTCCTTTAAAATATGTGTCAGCTACGCTGTACGTCTTGAACTGTGTAGTGTAAGAGTCTGCTCTGTACAAACCGTCTCTAGTGTCGTACGCTTCTTGACACGCATCTGCGAAATTAATGATTGGACTATACGCTTCTATGAAAGATTTTTTAATGAAATGCACTCTGTTGTCGTCTGTCTCACACACGACGACTTCTTGCAACTCTGGACACGGACTCTGTCCTTGGAGTGTTCCTGCTGACTTCAACGTCAACATACCTTTACCGTCCTTGTCGTTAAAAACTTGCGTTGATCTGTCGTACGCGCTCAACAACCTTGACTCGCCGCTCTTCGACACCATAGCTCTGTACTTTACCTCTCTCGTAGGAGAAGACATAGCACCGTACTCAAAGTCGTCACCTAAAACTTCAAGCGTTTTCCTTGTCACTGCGTACTCACAGTAATTCTCTGTGGCTTCAAGAGTCAAGTCAAAACTAGTCCTAGGTTGAATGACGGTGTTGCCGTCCTCTGCTACCTGCTCTACGACGTTGCTTCCTATCCTATACGTGTGGATAAGCTTTTCGCCTACATCGTCTACGTTAACGGCTGAAATCCAATAGGCTTTGTCTCCTACGACATTCACTTCGTCAATGCTTACTATAGTGAGACCTGCACCTGTGAATATGCCAGACTTATAAGTCAACGCACCGACAAGTGCTAGCACTAACACAAGAGCGAGCACTGCTGCTATTTTTTTCATTGTCAGTTTCCTCCGTAATACTTTTCCTTTATCGACACAGCTGCTATGCTGAACAACGACAACACTAATATCGCTATTGCTAAGACCTTCGCTGGCTCGTCCTCTAACACGTCTTTGAATCCTTCGACCGTTGCAAGTTTTGACAATTTATATTCACATTTTCCGTCAACGCTTAGCTCTTGGTATCCTCTGCAATCTTTGCCGCAGACTTCTACGTACACGCAATCTCCGTTGACACATTCATCTTTAGTGCAAGCATCTTTGTCGTCACAAGGAACTGCGAGCGAACACTTTGGAGGTGGCAGAGGTGTGTCCTCACATGCGCCGTCGAGACACCCGTTGTCACACTCTTCGTACAGTGTGTTTCTATCGCCACACTTGTCGTACCAATAAACTTCTCCTGAATAACATCTCTTCTCGTATTTATCAGGCGTGCAGTCTGGCGCAACGACGCACTGTCCTTCGCTACAACCGTCATCGCACTGTGACTTCAAAGAAGTCCTCTCACCACACTTGTCGTGGTACCACACGTCTCCAGAATAACATTTGTATTCGTAATTGTCAGGCGAACAATCAGGTTCGTTGCACAACCCGTACGGCGACGCATGCGATACTCCTTCAAACATGTCGTAACAGCCGTCTTCGCAGTAATAGTAATTCTTCCACGCACTAGCGTCACACTGCTTGACGTAGCTGTTCACGCAGGTGTACTCTCCTCCTGAACCTGAAGGATTTAGACAAAACCCTGCAGTCCACATAGGTTGTGCTATATAGTACACAGACGCAACAGCTAAGACAATGCTGACAACAAACATAATAATAGTAGATTTTTTCATATTATTACACACCTCCTAACACAATACTAGCATTGTCTGACGCTTCTATGACCGCTCCAACGTCTGGAACTGCTACCATTCCGCTAGAGAATGCGTTCCACCACACGTCGAAATTAGACAACCACGTCCATATACCTCTGAACGGCACAAGGTTTGGCTTATCCATCAACCAACCGTATGTCAACTCTGAAAAGAAGAAAAAACCTACTATAAGACCAATTATTATCAAATCTGTGGTAGGTTCAAACTGTGATTTTCCTGCTATCCAATTGCCGAACTTGTAAAGAACGAAACCTACAAATACGAACAACATCATGTACGGAAATATGACTTGCCTCGCTACGTTCATGCTGAAACTCTCTCTAAACTCTTCTGGCATACCAGACAAGACGTCCTGGTTCATGAGCTGCGTCATCGCAATGTATATATTACCGTCCCAGTACACGACTTGACCTAGCGTAGAATCTATGAGCATAGTCGTTTCGCCTGTCTTGTTATACACCAAAACACCTTGTATTATACCTGCTGCTACAACTAACAATATCACAGCATAAAACATTATACTAGTGAACTTCAGTATCCCAGGTCCTGTGACTACTCCCATTTTATGTACACCTTGTACCCAACGACTTCTCCATATTTCAACACTTCTAACAGTTTATGGTCTATGTCGCAGAGCTTTAACCTAGTCTTTATGTTTAACACTTCGTCTGGATAGACAAAAGTATGAAATCTCCATCCAGAGTTAGCCTTGAACTTGACTAGCTCGTCTTTTAAGACTTCAGTCATTGGTTTTTTTTGTGATGCTAATACCATTGTTTATTTTATTCTTTTTACAGAGTGTGTAGACCAATTAGTCGAAAAATCTAACTTTTGACCTACAGACATTTCATCTATCATTTTCTTATTTTCTTCATTGTACCCAGTGTCATTAAAAAAATCAATGTCCACTATCCTAATACCTTTAACATAATATCCTGAACCCCAATATGCTCTAAAACGTCGTTTATCTTTCATTTTCTCACCTTCGTGTACAACGTAAACCCAGAAACTGATGCTACTAAGAGCGAAGATGCTAACACTACTGTACTCTTCCAATCCTCACTCTCATCTTCTAACGGTGGAGGAAGTATCGGACACTGCTCTACTGTACAGTTGCAACACAACACTGTAGGAGTTATAGTAGGGTTGTTGTTTATTCCGCTCTGTGTCTCTACGTAGTCGGATTTTACAGTGCAAGCGTACCCTTTAGACTCGAAATCTGCCTTCTGCTCAGCTATGTACGTCATGTTAGCTTGCGACCTACCTGTGACGGACATGCTGTACCTCCACTCGTCGCAGAAGAGGTGTGGGTTTGGAACTATACTAAGTTGCTCTACTGGAAATAGTGAAGCAGCTGCCACAGAGAGCGACACAACGATAACCAACACCAATCCTATGACTTCTAATCTCTTGTTCATTTTATCCTCATGTCATCGAAGTAACATTAGCAAGGTAGTCTAAATCGTCGTATCCTAAAGAGCTGTGAAATGTAGTACTCATTATTATTACTATCAACACAAAAACAACTATAACTAAAGCAGGCACAAACCAAAACACGTGCGCCCAATGCAAGTCATACTTGTGTTTAAATATATAAAATATTCCGGTGGTTGGAAAAATTATTGCCATGACAAACCATACCCATTCTTTTGATTTCGCTGCCAACACTGCTCCATAAATTTGTGCAGCAAGCACTACTATTCCTAATGTGACTAACAGCAAGAACATTGTCACTAGTTCCATTGTATCATCATCCTCCTGGAAAATCTTTTTCTAACAACGACCACTCTCTAAATATCTTCTTCGCGCTCATGAACGCAAAGAATAGTATTGACAGCATAAACACCATCTCAATGAGACCTCCTGGAAAACTCCATATTGCCTCTTTAAACACTTCCCATCCAGCTACTATTATGTTATTAGCTTTGTGCGCACCAATGCCAAAGAGTATACCAAGAGCTCCAAGCTTATAAATAAACACGTTCAACACAAGTCTGAAACCCATTGCAAAAAACAACAAGTCGTATCTCCAAGTACCGTCAGGATTAACATACGAATCGTTGAAGTAGTGCAAAACACCAAACAACACGACTGAAAATATCATAGCACACACGAAGTCCCACCACATCGCTGCGGTGTCTGAAAGCTCTAACTTCCACAGCGTTCTTAGAGTATATCCAGCTAAGCTTGATATCGTGACAAAAAAGAATCCTAACACTAACTCTTCTATGACAGGTGCTACGTCAGAGCTGACAAAATAGTACCAAAATGCTGAATTAGTAGCTTGCAACGCGGCAAACGACTGCATGCCTTCTTCGCTAGAAAGAGACGTCAGAGGCACTATTGTCTTGCTCATGTTCTGCGACCCTAAAAAATACGCTACTGTTAAAAACGTTGACATTAACAAGAAACCAAGAACAAACACCATTATACCCCTCTCAGGAGTCTTGTTGAACGGAAATTCGAACCAAAAATCTAATTTTGCGACGTACTTAGCAAAAACAGCCACCATTAGCATCACAAATCCTACTACTAACAACCACAAATACTCTTCTCCTGCGTGTATGCCGTTCTTGTACATCCAGTACAATCCTACGACGCAGAAGAGTATCATGACGCCGAGAATAGACGTGAAACCTATCTTCTCTCGCATCTTAGTCTCTCCACCTCAAAGGTTCTGGCAACGCCCAGAACAACGCGTGTATAACAGTGTCTACTACAAATAATCCTAACGTGTACCACGCGAACGAGTACATCCAACCCATAAAATTACCAGAATACATGACGAGCTCCAGTTTTCCAGTTAGCGACAACGAATGCCACCAGAATACACCTAGAGCGAGGAACATATAATGAACGTAATTCTGCCATTCGACGAACCTTTCCGTGAAGTCGTAAACCATTTTTTATCACCTGCACTTCAAAAATTAAAAAAAATAAAAAAATGTGCTGTCTCTAGCTGACGTCGAACTTCATTCTCTGCCTGTCAGACACAAAGACTTCGGTCTGCGTAGAACCATCGGTCCAGCAACCAACGTTGATAGTGTCTTCAATCTTTGCAGAGTTGTATCGACCCTGGGCGCAGAACTCAATGTACGGGTCTGTGCTTGGGTTGACGCCGCTAGCAGATTCCATGTAGAATCCAACGACGGTGTCCCTGTCACCAATTGGGCCGATTTCGTACGCGTACTCGTGTCCGCTGTACTTCCTGACATCTGCTTCTGGCATCGAACCAATGACATTAACGAGGGTGCTTCCGCCGTCAACGTACATCACAGGTTCCTGCCAATCGCTAGTGTCAGCGTCGACCAGGATAAAGGTCTTCAGGTCGTCTTCGCCAAACTGCTTCTTGGTGTTGTTGGTCTTCACGTAAACTATGGTGTCGATGTACCCATCGGTTCCGATTGTCAGAGAAGTACCAGTGAGAGCCGCAAAGTTCTTAACAGTGACAGTTCCATTGAGTGGAACCCACGCGCCAGCAGTGCTGTCTGAAGAGCCTGTGACGTTCAAGAACTTTGAACCGCCTGTGTACTTATCTTCTACTTTCACTCGCAGCTTATCTGATGCTTTTCCAACAAGCGTCTCTTTGACGTACGAGCCTTCAGCGACAAACTCGTCTCCTACAGCAGAGTGCATGTCGTCCTGTGTAGTGACTGCAATTGCTTGCCACTTTGTTCCTGCCTTAGTGCACTTCAAGTCAACGACTGTTCCGTAATCGGAAGCGCTGAGCGCACCTGCTGTGACTCTCTCAAGTCCGTCAGTCATCGGCATAAAATAGACTGTAGGGCTCGCGTCGTATGTAGTGGAAGCAGCTAGCGAATCTTCGTACCTAGCTCTTCCATCAGTCGTCCCATCGCTCGGACAACTCACTGTGCCAGAAGTCACTGTAGCGCCTGTCTCTGTGACAGTCGTTGTCTCAGAGACAATCTTCGTTTCTTCTGCACCTCCCATCTTAACTACGCCGTAAACGACGGCTCCTGTTGCAACAATGGCAAGAATACTAAATATTACTGCCATTGTGCTTGCTCCTTTTCTAGATTTCATTTTTTTGTTAGGGCTTTTTAGGACTTGCGTCGTAAAGTTCAACTATAAAGTTGACTTTCGCAAAAAACTGTCCTTCGCTCTCCAGCACTTACCTTCAAGGTTTCGCCCAAAAAAACCTTTTAGATTTGACCTTTGAGACTTTGATTCTAGTTGACATTTTAGCTGTTTGAAAGCAGTCCTAGTATATAAACTTTTCTGTTTTTTTTGTCCAGTAAAATATATAAACCCCACCTTTATAAACACTTTTACTTTTTGCAATTTCACAAAAAACCGTAAAACGCCACATAGAAAAAACTGTAAAAAGTATATAAAAAAAAAATAGATAGATTTAAATAATCAACTAAAAAGTGTTTAACTTCTTTTATAATTCTTAGCTATATAAATCTTTCTGCGGATGGTCGGATCCCTCGCGACGGTCGACTTTTTCATATGTATACTGCACGATATAAATATTTATAAACATGTATTGAAACCTACGACCATGGAATTCGAACCTGCTCTAATTTCTTACGCTATCGCTGTTGCGTCGCAGATAATGCTTCACAACGTAAACTGGTCTAAATCAAACAGAGATGACCCTACAATGTTTAAATTTTTTATGTACTTCGCCGTGTTTCTGCTGACCATAGGAGCTTACATAGTGTCAAATCATTTTTTAAAGTTCGATAGTAATCTAGTTTCGTATGCTTCAGTGACCGCAGCGCTGTCGGTTCTACATTTTTTATTTGACGAAGACATACTTACAAGATTTGAAAAAACGACTAACATTGGAGTGATGTTGTTTATCACTACTGTTGCATTCTTTTTTTGGTCTGTGTTACAGACGTAGAAAATAAAAAAAATAGTAAAAAATAAAAAAAATTACGCCTTTTTACCAGCTTTAGCGTCGGTAGATTGTCTATTTTCAAGCTTAAGCTTGCTCTCTGTCTCAGCAGGCTTAGCAGTTCCTACTTTCTTCTTCATAGCTTCAATCTTACGCTGCTCTTCGATGATTTTTGCCTGTTTCTTTGCAATCTTTTCCTGTAGACTTGCCTTTGGCTTAGAGTCTCGAAGTCCTGCGTTGTACCCCATCTTGAATCCTTTCTCCTTAGATTCTTTCCTTACTTTCGAAACCTCTTCACGAAGTTCTGCAATTTTCTTCCTGTACCCTGAAACTCTGTCGGCTTTCTTCTTATGCACTGCCTTTCTCTTTGCAAGCTTAGCTGCGACTGCTTTCTTCTTCTCAGGATGGTCGAGGTTAGTTTTGTAGAATTTATCAAGGTTCTTGTCGTAACCGTACCCCGCGAAGGTACCTTCGGTCTTGATTCCTTCCATGTACTGTTCTTCACTAATCTCTGTCTGCCACGGCTTAAGTTTATTTTCTGCCATTTTTTTTTCCTCCTAAAATTTTTAATGTTGGAATAGCGTACTAGTATATAAATCTTACTTGTTTGTTGTGCACGTTTGTCGTTTATAGTAAATAATGCGTTTTTATATGCTTTTTATAATACATATCACAAGTGCGACGCGCGTTGTCGAGTATAAAAAAAAATTTTTTTTCTTCGCTACGATGAATTTCTTTCCTCGCTACGAATAAAAACATATATAGTCGAGTATATAAATATATATAAACAAGCTCTGCTTTCAATTTGAAATTGAGCGTAGAGCTCGCAGGTGATTGATAGAATGAATGACGAAAGCATGTTCTACAAAAAATTAATAGACAAGCACGTAAGGCTCATCAAGCTTGTCAATGGAAAAGATTTTTTTTACAATGGAACTATAGTAGAAGTATTCAACGACAAGCTAGTCATAGACGACAAAAAAGTAGGAAAGACTATAATTTCATTTACTTCGATTTCTAGTTGTGAAGAGAACGTTAGGAGTGATGCCTGTGACTGAGAAAAATACTTCACCTGTCGACATATACAACAAATATGTAGACAAGATAACTTGTGCCTTCAAGAAAGATATATACGATGACGAAAATGGAAATTCAAGGTGTAAAGCAAAACGAACTAAAGAACGAGACAAATATGTGTTCAAAGGATTCAAACGCGATGAAAGCGATAACATCGTACTCATAGAATGCCCAGAAGATGTACTAGCCATAGAATTTGAAGCACACTCTACTGTAAAAAACGATGTCTCTGTGTCTTCTAGAGAAGACCGCGATAGATGGATACAAGAAACTGCTGAAAAAGCTAAAAACTACGAACTTAACAGCTGTGTTGCTGGACACGGCGGAACGTCAGACTATCTTTACCTGTTCAATCTTGACGGATTACCGTTAGAAGGAACGCTAGAAGCAAAAAAACACATAGTTACAAAAATCGTGCCGACTTCTGCCATACCGTTTGTAGATTGGACTAACATAGGAAAAACTCTAATACCTGTCATAGGAAGACAACACTGGAAAAGTAAATACAAAGGTGCTGTCCATAAAATATTGTCAGGCGAACATCCTACTAAACACTTGAATAAAGTGACAAAACTTCTTACAGATTTTAAAAAACCTACACAGAAACAACTTCAAGAAAATATTCTCACTACTACTATAAAAGAACGCGTTAAACTTAAAGATTTAATGGAAGAGTTTGGATATGACATGACAAAAAATCCTACAATGTGCATGCTAGGTCACGAGAGCAGTGGAAAAGCTTGTTTCTCATACGACGTTGAAAAAGACGTCTATCATTGCTTCAGTTGCGGAGCAGGAGGAGATGTTATAAGTTTTATAGAAGATCATAAAAAAATACCTTTTAACGATGCGCTAAAGTTTCTAAGAGACAGAGCAAACGTGTGTAAAGAAGAACTTATCGCGCAGTTCGACACTTACGAACTGACAAAGAGCATTTTCGGATATATGTTCTCTAAAATAACTTACAGCAGAGATGGCGCTCCTAAACGCGTAGAGATGGCTACTTTCAACAACATAACACGACAAGAAACTTGCTTCATAAACCCGTTTGAAAGAACTACCACTCTCACCAACCAAATAGAGTTCAAGATAAAAGGGGAAATAGTGTATGCCACTGAAGAGAGCGAGATAATTGAACAACTGTGGAAAGGAAGAAGAGCTTTCTGCAACGACATAAAACGTGAGGACGAAATAGCATTTTATAACGTAGTCACGTCTCTTCCTACACAAAAAGTCAATGCCACAAACGCGTTTGGATTCTACGATGGTGCATACCACGATTATCCGGAGTATACTAGCTACAACCTAAGCATGAAAAAACATGGAAACTCATACGCATACGAAAAACAAATAACGGTGCCAAACGAACAATACGTGGAGTTCATTACGTGTGAATACGACAAGAATATAGTCGACGAAATAATAGACATACTCAACGACAGATTCCCAAGAAATGACGAAGAGAGACTGTATCATAAAACAATTTTATCGTTTGCTATATCGTCTGCTCTAAAGATTGAACTACTAAAGTCTGGCGTGCAACTACACCCGTACCTTATAGTTTTAGGAGCTAAAGAAATGGGAAAAACTACTGCTTGCAAAATACTGTGCTCGTCATTGTTCAACACGTCAGACTTATCTATAGAACACTTTCAAGGAAGCAAAGGAGCTAGACTCAAGCATATCAACAACGACGTCTTTCCGTTGCTTGTAGACGAACTCACCGACCTCAGCCGTTGGGAAAACGACTTAAACGCTGCTACTTCTAAAGGATACATAGAAATTGTGAAAGGAACACAGGACGGTAGCGTCGAGACCCAGCAAAAATACTTCAACCTCGTCATACCTACAAACAGCTTCAAAACCAAATCGTCCGCGTTCAGAAGTAGACTCATTATGTTCGACTACTCACACAGGGGAAATTCAGCCGACAAGCGTAAAATCAAAGAAGACATCGTGTTTCTAGAAGACAACATGCACCACCTAGGAAAATACATATACTCAAAGTTCAAAGATTTTGACATACAGAATATGGTAAAAAAAGTAGCAGATACTTACAAAGAACTCGGAAAACGCGACGTCGACAAGATAACGTACGTGATGGTAGGAGAGATGATACTAGACTCTCTAGGAATAAATATCAAAACTAAGCTCGACGCTAGTCTGTTCGTAGGTAACGACGAAGAACGTGAGTCTACTAACAAATCAGACATAATAAACATTTTAAGAGACAGAATGAACACTACTTTTAGAGACAGAGAAGGAAACGTGTATAGTTGTTTTGACATCATCAACATTGCTAAAGAAGACAACGGTTTGCAACGACTAATGATGCTGAATTTCAATAGCGCTATAAATTTTTTTAAATCAAACGGTATATTATTCAAGTACAACGCAAAAGACGTCTACTTGAGCAAAAATATCATACCGTTCGTCAACAAGGAAATGTTGCGACTTAGATACAATAAAACGTACACTACTATGAAATCTCTTGCTGAGGATTTGGATATAACTAGCGATTTTACTTTAGTAAGAACAGCAAAAAGCATAGAACTTAATGACTCTGCTGTTGTAGTAAAAGATTCCAGCGCTAGAGCTATAAAGATAGACAAAATAAAAGAATTCTTTGTCGAAGAAGACTTGTTGACCACGTTCGAGAGTAAACATATCGAGTGATTATACCCTGTAGTAGCTATTTTTTGCACTGTTCTGCGATTGTTTTTACGCTATTAACGACTATGCTGCCACGTTTATCAACAACATAGTAACATTTCGAAGTCCTTCATATCTATTTCTAATTTTATCAAAGTAATATTGAAATGTAACAGGGTTAACAGCCATAACAGCTATTTTAACTCCCGGGGTAAAAAATAAATATTGTCTCGGTGGTCGAAACTGGTGTTATGGCTGTTATGGCTGTTACATTTATAGTGACGTGTTTTCTGTCGTCGTTGAAAAAATATACAAATATACAAAAATATACGCAAAAAATCTTCATCAAAAAAGTACCATTTTTTTGGGCAGGCCTCGCCATCCGTAAAAAAAGTCACTTTTTTAGAAACCGTTCTGGGTCCCGTTTGTCAAACGAGGTTCAAAATGAGTCCCGTTTGTCAAATGGAAGTCGAAATGATGGCTGCTTAACAAAAGGAACCTTTTTAGCCATAAAAAAACAATAGGTCCCCGTTTGTCGAACGGGGTTCAGAATGAGTCCAGTTTGACAAAAGAAGTTCAAAATGAGTCCAGATTTATTAACTTTTGACAAAAAAACAGGGTTCAAAATGAGTCACGTTTGACAAACGGGGTTCAATATACACAAATATACTAGCTAAAAAAAAAATATACGTTCTAAACGGGGTTCAGAATGAGTCCTGTTTGACAAACGGGGTTCAAAGGGGTTAGAATATACAAATATACGTATATTTATTAGGGCCTAAAAAAAGGAGAAAAAAAGTGCTCCCTTGGAGGACAACAACCCTCAAGGGAGACTTTTTACCCCTATTTAATATATATATATATGTATATATATGTATATATGTATATTATAGGGGAAATTTGGTCATCAGGGGGTCCCAAGGGCCAAAATTTGCCAGTATACACTTTTGGTCGTCACTTGTATATATATATGTTGCCGTATATACTGGTGCACCAGTATACAAATTATGTGCACCAGAATGACCTTCGAGAAGTATCGCTTTTTTGCGTCAGTTGTTGAAAGTGTCGAGTGGCAGTCGACGTATTTTATAAATAACAGTGTGATACGCGCATAATGTTAACGTATAAGTGCATTTTGTCTTTTATAGTTGTACGTTTATGCGTTGTTGTCATAAAAAACTACTAAATATTTGTAAAAAAATGACTATACGTAATAACGTGTCAAAAAAGTTTAAATTACACTAAAAGTATTTATATTTTTAAAAATATAATTTATGTTCACACTATAATTCGTGACAATAATTTTTGTTAAAACTGACACAGTTTTCAAGTCGTTTCTTAACAGCGCGAACGACACTTAAAAAAAAAGTGTTTAATCTCCAGGCCACTGGACATTTAAACTACGCTGAGATGTACATGTTGCAAGCGCACTTGTCTACGTGTATACTACACAATATAAATATATATAAACAAGTACACATTTCTATATGAACGGCGGACATGTCACGTCTCAAATTTGATGTCCAGTGGACAGGAAAAAAAGTGAACCTTTCAAAAAAAAAGCTAATTTTCGATAAAAAACAGTCTCTACGCGTCGAATGTTTGGTCTGCGCTTTAGAATATTCAAAAATATGCTTTAAGTCGCAGCAAGGTGGTATACTATGAGCACTGCAGCCAACCCAATTGACGACGTGACGCCTAAAGTAGCTTCGGCTAGCAATGTGTCGAGGATTTTTGAGAGCTACAAAACAGAGTTGGTGTTCGACATAGAGACTGACGCTTCTGTCGATGTTAGAACTGCTAAAGTTAGGTACTTCGGAGCTTACAGTTATAAGACAGGTCAAGAATATTTCTACACGTATAAAGAGTTCAATAAGATACACGAACTTGTAGACGCTCACAAGGTAGTTATAGGTCACAACATCAAAGAATTCGATATTCCTATACTTGCTAACAATGATGTTCACAAGTTTGATTATAAAGTGTTAGTCGATACACTGAAGATTGCACGCAACAAACTTAACCTCATGCGAGATTCGAACGGAGAGATGGTACACACTACTAGATTTTCGTTAGACGAAACTTACAGGAAGTTGTTCCGTGGTAGAGAAGACGGAAAGATTTTAGGATTTGACTACAAGATATTGACTAAAGATTTAGAAGAGTTGACACCTGTACAGCTCGAAATGATAAAAGAGTACACTATGCAAGATATTAGGACAACAAAGGCGGTATTTGAGGAAATGGCTAAGCAGTTTTGGCACCTCAAAGAATTTTTGTGCATTGAGAACCGGATGAAGTATAAGTGGTTGACTAGGAACATGGGTTCTTACTCGTATGGTGTATTTTGCAATTTGCTTAACTTAAATGAAGAGTACGCTGGAGAAGCTTCTAGCATGAGTGAGTACGAAGGTGGACACGTTATACCTCCAAGAGAAGAAGAGTTGCACGATAACGTCTATATATTAGATTATGCTTCGCAATATCCACACAATTACATGCAGTTTAGTCTCTTCTCGCCGTGCATCAGCTGTGGCAAGTGTAGCAGAGGACCATTCGTAGGCAACGATTTGTTTAAGGTTGACGGCAAGTACTGCACTAGAGAGTTAGGTACAAAGGAGAAGTTATTGAAGCGTCTGTATTTGGAGAGAAAGAGATACAAGGACGCAGGAGACGAGAGACAGTTAGCTTTGAAGATAGTAATAAATTCAACGTACGGAATAACAGCGAAGCCGGTATTCAAGCACATGTACTACCCTTATAGAGCGTCAGACTGCTGTAAGTTAGGAAGGCAGCTCATCATGTACGCAGATTATTTTTTTACTAAACAAGGATACATAGTCGCGTACGGTGACACAGATAGCATTATGCTTAAAGATCCGTACGCTGACAGAAACAGGTTAGACAACACAATAAGAAAGTTTATTACTCTGTTAAAAAAATACATGCCTTTCCCGCAAGACACGTTTACTATGGGAGTTGAGGAGTTGTCGGATATATGGTTCGTCAAAAAGAAACACTACATGTATTTGTCGAGCAAAGGCAAGTTCGTCGTCAAAGGTTTGCCGATCATGCAGTCGAGTGCTACAGAGCTGTCAAGAAGACTGTTGAAAGAGTACTTGACTCCTGAAATTATGAAGACACGCAGCGTCAAGTTTCCAAAATCTAGAATAGTAGAGTGGATAGCAGGCATGTTGAAGAACGATATAACAGTAGCGGCTACAACTTTTAACGTGAGAGAAGAAGGGTACGACAACGATTGTTTACAGTCGCAGATACTAAAAAAATACGGGCACGGAAAGCAGATGTTGGTGAAGAACAAGAGGTTAGGAGTTGGAAAGAACGTGAAGTACTGTTCTTTGGACGAGGCTAGAAGGTTGTTGAAGGTTTACGACATTGACTTGTCCACTGCTTTTCAAGAGCTCGCTCCTTTCACGTTTGACGACTACGAGCGAAAGCTCACAGACTTCGGTTAGATTTTAGAGTTAGTTTTTGACGAGAGGGTGTTAACCCGTGTTTACGTGGAACAAAGAGGCAAAGATGGTAATGGTAACATACGTCAGAAAAAAGGTTTACCAGGATGATCCTATTGTAACAAGAAATATCACACTCAATAATATATACTCGACTATATAAATATTTATATAGTAGTACACCTTTCATAAGATGCGGCCTGCGAAAAATTCCACAGGCAAACGAGACAGGAGGACAAGAACATGGCAGAAAAAATAAACACAAAGAAGATGGACGAAGAGATGAACGACGACGAGAGAGCACCTGAAGAAGAGTTTGAGATGTCTGACGACGAAAAAGCAGAAGCAAAGGTCGGCTCTTTCAACCCGTTTTGGTCGACTAAGGAAATGGAGTCAGATAAAGCGTATAAGTTTAGGATAATGAGCGACAAATTAATGGTGCGCGAGGTCCAAGACAAATTCGAAGATAAGAAGACTAAGAGAATAGTACTAGCGGTAGAAGAATTAGAGTCAGGCGTAGTCTACGACATCGCTGCTGCGAAAGAACCTAGCAAGACCGGTAAGTACTCGTCTTTGACATTGGCACTAAGGAGACTATATGCGTTGACAGACGGAAACATCAAAGGACGCATGATAAGTTTCGTCAAGAGAATGTACATCCACGAGAAGTTTGGAGAGACGGCAGGGTACACTATATCGCTCGTCGAACTCGACGACTGAACGACAATGGAAAATAACGAATTGACAGAGCTCAAACCTGCATCGTACGAAGTGTTTGTAGAGGATAAAGTCAACGCCAAAGGTGACCACCAACCAGGTGTCTACGTCAAGTTGTCGAGACACCTCGAAGAGGGAGAAGTCACAAATATTGACATGTTTATAGGTAGCGATTTGAGCGCTCTTGTAGAGAGAGTCAAGAACACTATGAAAAAATTAAAAGATATGGAGTGAAAAAATGGTGATTGCGATAAACAGCGAATTAGTAGCGGCGCATCAGAATCAAGTACGTCTGTGCGATAAGCTAGAAAGCGGAGACCCTGTAGAATATGCTAAAGCAAAGCAACTGCTCATGGAACTCGAGTCGAAGATAGTAGAAGAACGCTCGAGTAAGATAAGAGAAATTTCAGCCGAAGTCATGAGCAAGATGCCAGACATAAAAGCAGAAGTCATCACAAATAGAGTGTCGAACGACGTAAAATCAATGAAAAAAGCGTATTTTGCGAAGTATGAACAGCTGAAAGAAGATAGAAGAGCGCTGGACGAAGCGATAAGAAACGCTGTGATAGAAGGTAAAGCTCGTAGAGACAAGATACAAACACTCGGAGATAAAGAAGAGTTTAAAGCAGAACGAAAAGCTTTGAGAGACGAGTACAGAACGTTCATACTAGAAAGAAGAAAAAACGTAGTAGATAGACACAAAGCTACTGTCGACGGACAAAAGATGCGACTCAACATGCGACTTCTCGTAGCGTTGACTAAGAAGGAAGCACCTGACGAGAACGACCTAGCATTCGTCTCTGTTATACACGCAGAACTTAACAACATGGTTCCACCTGTCAGCGAAAAGCCTACAGTCGTTGACGCAGGTAAAGGCCAAGTAGTCGGCGCTGTCGACGAGGAAGAAGAAGATGTCAAGTAAGAAGTGCTACATAGCTTCTGGGTGGTTCACCAAAGAAGCAGCAGAAGACGTAGAATATTTAGAAAAAACTCTTAACGAACTAGGATACAAAGTTTTTTCGCCTAGAAGATATATAGTGCTCGCTAGAGACGCTAGCGACGAACAAAGACGAGACGTGTTCGGAGCAAATTTAGACGCGATAAGAAAGAGCGACGTCGTAGTAGTCAACACCCGTGACAAGGACATGGGAACATTGTTTGAAGCAGGATACGCGTACTCGAATAGAATTCCAGTAGTGTACGTGTGCTTCGGACTTCAAAACGCGAAGTTTAACGTGATGTTGGCAGAGAGCGGCAGAGCAGCGTTGACTTCAAAAGAAAGTTTTTTGAAGTACATGCGTAGTGCTACGTCTGTTGGATTTGTCAGAGTACAACACCGAGGTGGAGTAGAATGAGCGACATAATAGATAAAATGTCTCTGAGATTAGCAAAAGACTATTATTTGAAGGACGTTAAACGGTACAACAACGTGTTCAAGATAAAGGACGAGAGCGTCGCAGAGCATTGTTACTTTGTAGCGAAGACGGTGCTAGCGCTACACGAGTTGTACCTTTTCGACCTTCAGAAGGCGTTAGTCATGGCGCTCATCCACGACCAGCCTGAATATTTTATCACAGACATACCACACAACGTCAAAGAGAAGTATCCTTCGATAAACAACGCCATAAAAGAAGCAGAGAGTAAACTCATGAAAGAAGAGTTTCCACAGTATTTCGACAGCTATATTGAATTTGAATACCAGACGTCAGTAGAAGCAGTAATCGTCAAACTTGCTGACGTGTTGTCGTGTTTTCAATACTCGTGTGTAGAAATACAGTTAGGTAACAAAGGATACATGAACGAAGTTATGGACGCATCAGCAGAAAGAGCTAGAGTACACGCTAAAGATTTAGAAAAATTTAGGAGGTAGAAACTAAAATGGGAATAAAAAATATTTTTACACAGAGAAACGTAGACGCTGTCGACGAAAAAACAGAAACAACGCTACACGAACAAACACCTGATTTTTTACAGTCGTCTTTAGCGACAACGAATGCTGAAGTCGATTCTAACGACGAATCTGAAGAAGAAGAAGATACACTAGACGAAGATTACGAAGAAGCACTCTGTAGAGTTCTTGAAATTAGAAAAGAACGTTCGGCGCAGTACGGCGACACGTGGAAAGAAATGGAAGACTGGGAGTGTCTGGCACTCATAAAACAGAAGTACAGACGTCTCGAAGAGTTCGTGCTCAACAGACGTGAAGACGGAGACGATATCTACGACAAAAAAATAGATACACTCATCGACCTTGTAAATTACACTTTGTTCTTGCTTGCTAACGAGGTGCGTGAGAATGAGGAGTGAAGGTTTTAAAGATGTCGAAGTAGAACTGATGGATTTAACAGTAAATCCGTTCAAAACGTTTTGGGATTGGTACAAAGTCACGTGGAACGACACTAGCGAAGCGCCGTTCGAATTAGATGATCCTGTCGTAGAGAAAGCGTGCGACGACGTGCTCAACGGCAGAGCACTCGCTACTCCGATGGAAGCAGTCAAAATACAGTTCAAGATTCGAAACTTAAGTAGAGTAGCGTTAGCACAGATAACAAGAGGACGTGTCGGTTGGGCGTTCAACGTCGAGTCACAGATGCCTAGACCGGTGAAACACAGAGTGACTATTCCTTTGAGTATTGTGAGACACGACCTGTACAATAATATTAAAGTGTTGCACGAAGAATTAATGACAGTGTACGACGAATTGTGCAAGTCAGGAGTGCCACCTCAGGACGCGAGGTACGTTCTGTTGCACGGACAACAGACGAATTTAGTAGTCGACACTAACTACATGGCACTTCGAGGATTTTTTGCTAGAAGGTGCGAGAACGGTCTCACTGACGAACTCAATCTCGTCGGTAGGTTGTTGAAGTTAGAGATAGCAAAAAAGATACGATTTTATCCGATTGGGTACGGTTGGCAGAAGTTGCTAGCAAAGCTCGACTGTATGGGAGCAGACAAGAAGGTGTGTCTTAACAATGATATGGTATTTGGAAATACAGGTAGGTACCCTAGCGCTAACGACAACGTGCCTTCTCCTGACGGAAAGATAAAACCTATGCAAGACTTTAAGAAATCTGCGTGGTACATGGAATTAAAGCAACTCGATGCGTCGTTGTTGTTTCCAGACGAGAAAGAGATGATAGAGAGGTGGAAGAGTGTTGACTAAGACACACAAGGAGTACACTTTCTTTTTGCAAGAGTTGTACAGAGACGATGTTTGGAAGATGTTAGTGTGTTGTGTGTTTTTGAACAGGACGACACGTCGACAAGTAGACGGTGTTCGCGATGAGTTTTTTAAGTTGTTTCAAGGAGCAGCAGATTTTCTTAAGAGTGATAAGCAACACGTAGCAGAGCTCATAAAACCTCTTGGTCTTGTGAACAAACGTTTAGATATGTTAGTCTCGGTGTCTATGAGTTATATTATGGGTTCTTCTGTTAGTTCAATGGTAGGAGTTGGAAAGTACACGTTAGATTCTTACAAGATAATGTTCACAGATGAAAACGTTGAGCCTGACGACAGAGCGTTGAAACAGCTCTTACAGCAAAGAGAATTAGGATTTGTTATGGCTAAAGTGTATAGAGCAGTCGCTGGAGAAAAACTTTTAGTAGAAATAGACAAGACTAGCACAAAGTTTGACAACGCTAAGTCTTTGCGATTCTTTTACAGAGATTATGACACTGACGAGACAATTCTTCAAAACACGTCGTGTACTGTTAAAGATAGAATAATAGTAGCCGAGATCGAGAAAAAGGAAGGTAAAGTGTACGACTATTTTTGGTCTCTTGTAGAAGGAGATTTTGTTAAGCTGAGACCGTGTGCAGTTGGTGAGGTGAGAAAGTGAGCGAGTTCAGCCTAATAGTAAAAAAACTTAGAGAAAGCGGAAGAATCGATCCTCCATCAAAGGAAGGTGATGCCGGTCACGACGTGTATGCTACTGAAGATGCTGTCTTGTGTACAGGTGAAAGAGTGTGCATGCCACTTGGTATATCTATAGAATTTCCTGAAGGGTTCGTGTGTGTAGTTGCGCAAAAATCCGGGCTTTCTAAGAAGCACGGCCTTGACACGATAGGAAACATCATAGACTCTGGCTACAGAGGAGAGTGTCACGCTATACTAGTCAACAATGGAATAAGTGTGGTTGAGATAAAGCGAGGTCAAAAGATAGCGCAACTGTTGTTTCATAGGTGCTATACTTCAAAGAACATTGTGTATGTAGACGAGCTTGAAGAATCTGCTAGAGGAGACAGCGGCTTCGGCTCTTCAGGTGATTGAAATGAACGCTAAACAGTATAATTATTTTGTGGATGTCGCTAAGCGTACGGCGGAGTTGTCTACGTGCATTTCAAAGAAAGTAGGAGCAGTGTTGATGATAGAAAATAGAATAGTAGCTATATCTTACAACGGTGTTCCATCTGGCAAGGTGCATTGCTGTGACACTTTTAATAGTGTCTTTGATAGAAAAAAACACCACGAGTGGAGTTTGAAGAACGAGTTGCACGCTGAACAGAATTTAATAGCTTTCTGTGCAGTGCACGGCATAAAAACAAAGCAGACTACGATGTTTATAACGTTGTCACCTTGTTTGAGCTGTGCTAAGCTCTTGGTAGCAGCAGGAGTGAGACGAGTGTTTTATGTAGAAAAATACGACATGGACGATGGTGGCATAGAGTATTTAGAGAAGAACAACGTAGTTACTAGGACGGTGTACTGGTGAACGCGAATATATATAGGAGCATGCTAGGAGTCACAGAACGCACAAAAGGTTTATAAATAAAGCTCTAAATATATACTAGACAATATAAATATTTATATACTAGTACACCAATCATAGTGTATGAGACGGTAAGTCTCGGAGGAAACACTATGGAAAAAAAATTGAAGAACAGCGTTGAGAGCACACAAGAACTCGCAGTCGTAGGCACCAAGCTCGACGTAGCAGCAGAGACGGACATGTACTTTGGAGCTAAGTCGGCTCCTCAAGACGCAGAAGGATGGAAAGGCGTCTACAACATCAGTACTGGCAAATTCATATCGCCAGTGACGAAGATGTACCAGATAATTCAACATCACGACGCGTTCAAAGCAGTCGCTGATACTTTGTCTAGACTCAACATTGGAGTACAAGGAACAGTAGTCGACAGAGACAACACCGTGAAAGCAGACCTCGTGTTCACGAAGAACGGCGCTGTGGTCAAAGACGACGCGACAGGAATCATGACAGGGATTCGTGTCATCAACTCTTACAACAGGAGGACGTCGTTCAGACTCGAGATGTTCGCTTACAGGATGGTCTGTAAGAACGGCATGACATTCGGAAAGACTATGGGAATTGTCGAGTCACAAGTTCACAGCGGAACTAGCGCGCAGACTATCGACATGATTGAAAAAATGGTCGAGTTGTTCGTGAAGCGTGTAGTCAACTCCAACGAGAAGTTGCAAGCATACGTCAACGAGATGATGGTAGATAGCGTAGAATGGGAAATCGCTGAGAAGCTTCTGAAGAGACTCGTCAAGAGTAAGAAACACATGAAAGAGATACTGACGAGGATACCGTACGAAGGCAAAGTCACTAGGTGGGACTTGTACAACGCGCTCACTAACTACGCGACGCACGACCAACACCTCAAGCCTTGCGCAGAGTACATGGTAGAGAAGGCGTCGCAGAAGCTTATGGTGACAAGCTTTGATTCGCTTGACATGACTATGGAAGCAGAGATAGAGGTTGAAACAGAGTGAGCGCAAGCTCACTTCTTTTCAATTCAAGAGGTGATTCAAGATGAAAGCACAAGAGTTTAAGATGTACGAGAATAGAGCGTTCACGAACCAGAACATGGTCAAATGGTTTTTAGAAGTAGCTGAACAAGAGTATGACGGCAGCACGATGTCGCTCACAAAGGCGATGTATGGAGATATAGTATGAAGTCATTGTCAAGTCGACGAGTTTACACCAAAAAAAAAAACGAATAGCTCTGCGGTGTTTCCTCAGCTCGTCGGCGAGACGTATGAGAAGAACATAACAAGGCCTACAAGGCAGACGTCATGTACATCGACGACAGAGGGTGGAAGTCCCTCGCT